>OLZJ01000750.1_pt1 | contig 15856 bp, 8 predicted proteins | sample 1673951 | NCBI WGS metagenome assembly OLZJ01 (sample SAMEA103958135, study PRJEB25191) | human gut metagenome
CTGATCATACACGGGATCCTCAAGAATATATGCCTGGAGAAATTGATTATGAGGAATTTGTAACCTATTCTTATGGGGGCGCTCCTTGTCGTAAATTTGATGATTCTAATACTGCTAGTTATTCTAATAAAACAGATTATCGTGATGTACATATTATTACGCTTCCTGAGATTTATTTGGTAGCAGCAGAGGCTTATTTAAAAGCTGGTGATAAGGGAAATGCTTTGCTTCGTTTGAATGAAGTGCGCCGACGTGCACGGCTTGATGCGGTAACTGAAATAAATGTGGATGTTATTTTAAAAGAACGTGCTTGTGAGTTATTTGGACAGGGATCTCGATGGATTGATTTAAGACGTACACAGAAATTGGTGGAGTATAATGATTTATATAATCCTCAGATAAAAGGGCGGGCCGCACAAATGATTGGAAAGAAATTACTTCGTCCTATTCCTCAGGCGGCGATTGATGCGAATGAGTTGATGAGTGCTGAAGATCAGAATCCAGGGTATTAGTAAGGTGATTAGATAGTATTGAGATGTGTTTAGGACGGGGATGTTATGATATATGGCATCCTCGTTATTAAAAAAATCAATTAAAGTAGAATAACTGATGAATGTGAAATTAAAAAGGGAAAGTCGATTATTGATTATGGCTATAACCAGTGTAGCTTTGTTTGTGCATATTGTAGTGATTTGTGCAGCTAGTACAAGAGAGGTTGTTGCCAATAAAGAATTTGTTTGGTATAATGGTAAACGTCCTATTACTTATTCCTTGCCTGGATCTGTTTCTCCAGTAGTGACGGTAGCACTGGATATGTTTAAGGGTGACATGCAACAGGTGACGGGGGTATTACCTCAAAAAACTCTTTTCGGAACGGCGGTTATTAATATTATTCAGTTGGATAAAAACAAGTCTATCCTAAGAGATCTCCGTAAAGACGGAATCCCGGTGGATAGTATTGTTGCCAGAAAAGACGCTTTTTTTATAAAGATAAGAGAAAATCAGTTGTTGGTTGTAGGAAGTGACGGTCGGGGAACTGCTTACGGCATACTTGAACTTTCCCGCTTGGCAGGAGTGTCTCCATGGGTATGGTGGGGAGATGTGACACCGATGAGAAAAGAGCGATTGACCCTTCCGGCTGATTATTCTACTTTTCAGAGTCCATCGGTAGAGTATCGTGGAATCTTTTTAAATGATGAAGACTGGAGCTTGCAGCCTTGGAGCTGGAAAAACTTTGAACCGTCTGATATAAAAGGACGTATTGGTGCACGTACTTATAAAGAAATCTTCAAATTGCTGATGCGCCTTCGTGCCAATGCTATTTGGCCGGGAATGCATGGAATTACGACTCCGTTCTACTTTGTGCCGGGAGCTAAAGAAGCAGCTGACAGTTGCGGCATTCTCATCGGTACTTCGCATTGCGAGCCAATGATGCGCAATAATGTAGGTGAATGGAAAGTCAATGAACGGGGTGACTATAATTACATAACAAACCGTGAAGGGGTACAATCCTATTGGATAGAACGGCTGAAAGAGGCTGGACCTTATGAAAATTTCTACACCATGGGTATGCGAGGTATTCACGACAGTGGAATGGAAGGGGTCAAGACCCTTCAGGAAAAGACCGATGCACTGCAACAGGTTATTGACGACCAGCGCAAGTTATTATCGAAGTATGTAGATAAAGATGTGGAGAAAATTCCCCAGGCTTTTGTCCCCTATAAAGAAGTGCTTCAAATAATGGAGAATGGCTTGCAACTGCCGGAAGACATCACTTTGATATGGTGTGATGACAACTATGGCTATATGACCCGTTTAAGTGACAAGGAACAGCAAAAGCGTAACGGAGGTGCCGGAGTGTATTATCATCTCAGTTATTGGGGGCGTCCGCATGACTATATGTGGTTATGCACTACCCAGCCGGGATTGATTTATAGTGAAATGAAACAGGCATACGATTGCAATGCCCGCCGTTTGTGGGTGGTTAATGTGCACGATTTGAAACCCGCGGCATACGATTTGGAACTCTTTCTGGATATGGCATGGAATATCAATTCCGTATCTCCATCTACTCTTGTGGAGCATCAGAAGAGCTGGCTTTGCCGCGAATTTGGCAAAGAAGCAGGAGAAAAATTATTGCCTGCCATGTTAGAGTTTTATCGCCTGTGCGGCATCCGTAAACCGGAATTTATGGGTTGGAACCAAGTGGAGCTGGACAAGAAAAAATATACCAAAGGCTGGTCTCCGGTTAAAAATACGGACTTTAGCTTAACCGAATTCGGCGGCGAACTGGATCGTTATCTGGAATCCTATGAAGCCATTAAAGAGATTTTATCGGAAGTGGAACCAATGATTCCTCAGGAACGCAAAGATGCTTTCTTTGCCCAAATTAAGTATCCTGTATTTGGCGCTGCTGCCATGAGCACAAAGATGCTGGAGGCACAAAGAGCACGTTGCATTTCTCCGGGAAGCTGCGACACGACTTTATGGACCCGCGAAAGTCAATTAATGGCTGCCTGTGCCAAAAGCATTAAAGCTTACCAGGAAATCCGCGATTTGACAGATTACTATAACAATGAACTGGCAGATGGCAAATGGAAATACTCCATGTGCCATAATCCGCGGGATTTATATGTGTTCTATCCGCCTGAAATTCCCATATGGCTGACAGATAAGGAAATAGAGAAATATGCTTCTTTTAGAAGACCAAAATCGTTACCTTTGGAGGAAGTGGCTAAGGATCATTGTATTGTTTCTAATGCTTGCGATTATACAAGCGCATCCAAAGGGGTCGTGACGATTCAATCATTGGGACATAGTATGAATGCTGTTTCCGTACCAAAGGGAAAGTCAATTACTTTTGAGTTTGATTGTTTATGGGATGGAGAGGCGATACTGCGCACTGCCGTAATCCCGACACAACCTAATGATAAAGGAGATATTCGTTTCAGTGTTAGTATAGATGGTGAAAAGCCTCGGATATGTTCTATTAAAGAGCCGTTTCGTTCGGAAGGATGGAAACAGAATGTACTCCGTGGACAGGCTGTTCGTGAAACTGGTCATCAATTGACGAAAGGAAAGCATACTTTATCCATCACTGCTTTGGATGATCATGTCCTGATAGATCAATGGATGATTGATTTCAAACCAGACAGAATGTTCTATGTATTTCCAGTTCAACCAACCTATTAATGTAGCATGAATTGTATGAAGAAAATTATTGGACTGTTCATTATTTTATTATGCTTTTGCACGACAAAAGCTCAACAGACAGAAGTGAGGTATCTTTCCGGTACAGGACCGGATCATACTGTGAAGTGGAATTTCTGGTGCTCTTCAGGTATGAACTCTCAAAAGTGGAGCAAGATAGATGTTCCGTCTTGCTGGGAACAGCAAGGTTTTGGAGGCTATACCTACGGGCGCTATTATATTTATAAGGAACACGAGAAAGAAAAGCAATATGATGCCTACAGGGAACATGATTTTTGCGATGAATACGGCATCTATCGTCATTGTTTTGATGTTCCGGACACTTGGAAAGGCAAACAGATAAGTATTGTATTTGAAGGTGTTATGACTGATGCTGAAGTGAAAATCAACGATGTCATCGCTGGCCCTGTTCATCAGGGATCATTCTATCGTTTTTCTTATGATATCACGGACAGACTGAAATTCGGGAAAACGAATTTGATGGAAGTGACGGTGAAGAAGCAGTCGGCTGATAAATCAGTTAATGCAGCGGAGCGCCGGGCTGACTGGTGGCTTTTCGGAGGTATCTATCGTCCTGTATATCTGACAGCAAAGCCTCGCACGCAAATAGAACATATAGCGGTGGATGCCCGTGCTGACGGTACGTTGCACACAGATGTATATTTGAAAAATATTTCCAAAGGACAACAATTGGAACTGTCGCTCATTTCCTGTGATTCACAGCTTCCTATAGGGCGGCAGGTATGCGGGCTTTCGACGGAAGAGAAACAGATACTTACCACACATTGGAACAATATCAGGACATGGGATCCTGAACATCCCAACCTTTACCGGCTCACGATGCGTCTTCTTTCCACAACAGGAGATGTTGTGCACGAGATTACGGAGCGCATAGGATTCCGTACCATTGAATTCCGTCCTGAAGATGGCGTATATCTGAACGGTACTCGTCTTTTAGTGAAGGGGATTAACCGTCATTGCTTTGATCCGGAAACAGGTAGGACAATCAGCCGGGAACTCAGTCTGAAGGATGCTTTGCTCATTAAGCAGATGAATATGAATGCCGTGCGTTCACATTATCCACCAGATACTCATTTTTTAGAGGCGTGTGATTCCATAGGTCTTCTTTATCTCAATGAATTATGTGGTTGGCAGAATAGCTATAGCACTGAAATAGCAGAAAAGTTACTGCCTGAGATGATATTTCGTGATGTGAATCACCCGTGTATCTTTGTTTGGGCAAATGGTAACGAAGGAGGATGGAATACTGCTGTTGACAATCGTTTTGCCGACTATGATCCGCAGAAACGTCACGTCATTCATCCGTGGGCGGATTTCAATGGCTTGGATACACGTCATTACCCTAATGGTACGGATAACATGTATCGGTTGGAACGCGGGCATAAGGTTTTTATGATGACGGAGTTCCTGCATGGCCTCTATGACCGTGGACAGGGTGCAGGCCTCAAAGGACTATGGTCAAAGTTTAAGGCAAATCCACTTTTTGCCGGTGGCTTCCTTTGGGCATATGTGGATGAAGCTGTCCGCCGTACAGATACCGGACAAATGGACACTTACGGTCCTAATGCTCCCGATGGTATTGTGGGGGCAAATCGCGAAAAAGAAGGCAGTTTTTATACTGTTCGGGAGGTATGGTCACCCATTCAAATACATCCATTAAAAATAACTTCTTCTTTCAAAGGAGATTTTTATGTAACTAACGATTACTTATTCAGCAACTTAAGCGAATGCCGGATGAAGTGGAAGGTAATGCGTTTACCTATTCCACAGGTGTCCGACAGCCCCATCTGCTTAGCGGAGGGCGGCGTACTGTTACCTGCGATTCAGCCTGGCGAGAAGGGGATAGCCCACTTTGATTTGCCTGAGAAATTCTTCAATGGAGACATCTTGGAATTGGAAGCCTACAATGTAGCGGGAGATATGATATGTAATTGGACGTTTCCTATCAAGAATAACCGTAAGTACTTTATAGAATACAGGTATTTACAACCGACAACAACTGCTACTGCCAGATATCAGACAGACGACAATAGTGTTACACTGATAGCGAATGGAGTTACAGCAACATTCAACAAAGCGAATGGTAATTTGGTAGAAGTGAAGAACGGTAGCAAGATCATACCATTGTCTGATGGTCCTCTCCCGGTCGGGATGAAGATGCTTTTCTGTTCTGCTAACCTAAAGATGCAAGGTGATACTGCCATTTATACCGTAAAATATAAAGGTGCGGCCGACTCCATTGTCTGGAGAATGGCACCTGACGGATTGCTTGGAATGGATGCATTAGTGCTGAATTACAGAGCAAAGAACAAGTTTGACGGTGTATACTTTGACCGTCCGGTTCTTAATTTCGGTTTTTCATTCTCTTTTCCTGAAAAGAACATCAGTGGGATGCGTTGGTTAGGCAAAGGTCCTTACCGGGTATGGAAGAACCGTATCGAAGGAACGAATTATGGTATTTGGCAGAAGGATTACAACAATACGGTGACGGGAGAATATTATCATCAGCTTATTTATCCGGAATTCAAAGGGTATCATGCAGATCTCTATTGGGCAACACTCCAATCAAAGACAACACCGATGACAGTTTATTCGGAAACTGACGGTATTTTCTTTCGCGTCTTCACTCCGGAGGAGCAGCGTGACCGTGAAAGCCGTGGAATATCAGTAAAGGAATATCCTGCTGGAGACCTTTCGTTCTTATTTGAAATTCCGGCTGTCAACTCTCAGGGGACAGGAGGAGAGGCTTCTTATATTAAAATTAATAAAGGGGATGATGGCTTTAGAATGAAGCTATGGTTTGATTTCCGGAACTAGACCCGATAGCGTGTTTATTGCATAAATACCTATAAAGAGCTATTGCGTAGTATATATATTCTGTAAAATGGGGGAAAAGATTACCGATATCAGGTGATTGTTTCCCCCTTTCTTTTTATAGAACTTTGCATTCCCAAAAATTAAGAATTTAGAATTATAGGTATTCATGGTAAAAAGACAGTTACAAAGGATCAGTTTAGGCTCTCTTTTTTTTATAATCGGAGCGATATCTATCTTTGCACAACCTAAGACAATGGTATCCGGTAAAGTGATATCCAAAGAAAAACAGGAAGTCGTAGATTTTGCAACCGTATATTTGAAGGGTACAACTTATGGCTGTACAACGAATGAAGAAGGTATCTATCATCTTCATGCACCGGCAGGGAAATACACGCTGGTTGTTTCGGCTATAGGATATAAGACTATAGAAAAGCCTGTAACTTTAGTTCATGGTGAAAGAATTAAGATGAATGTAATGATTGACCCGTCAGTGACTGAGTTGGGTGAAGTGGTAGTGGTGTCTAACGGGGTTTCCCGTGTGAAACGTTCCGCATTCAATGCGATAGCTGTAGATACAAAAGAATTCCAGAATTCTACCAAGAATCTGAGTGATGCTTTGGCTAAAGCTCCGGGAATGAAACTCCGTGAGTCGGGTGGGGTAGGTTCGGATATGCAATTGATGTTGGATGGTTTCAGTGGCAAACATGTGAAGATATTTATTGACGGTGTACCTCAGGAGGGAGTAGGGAGCTCTTTTGGCTTGAATAATATTCCTGTGAATTTTGCAGATAGGATTGAAGTGTATAAAGGGGTGGTTCCTGTAGGATTTGGCACGGATGCTATAGGTGGTGTTATCAATATTGTAACCAATAAGAAGAAACGTAATTGGTTTTTGGATGGCTCCTATTCATACGGTTCGTTCAATACGCATAAATCGTATGTGAATTTCGGACAAACTTTCAAAAACGGCTTTACTTATGAAATAAATGCTTTCCAAAACTATTCGGATAATGATTATCAGGTGGACGCACCGGTAGAGGACTTTGAAACCGGAAGAATTGATAAAGATAAAAGGGTACGTGTGAAGCGCTTTAATGATACCTATCATAATGAGGCGGTTATAGGTAAGATGGGTATTGTGGATAAGAAATGGGCAGACAGATTGATGTTGGGTTTTACTTATTCACACATGTATAAGGAGATACAGACCGGAGTACGTCAGGAAATAGTCTATGGGGAAAAGCATCGTAAAGGACATTCGTTGATGCCGTCATTGGAGTATAGTAAGCGTGGCTTATTCATCAAAGGTCTGGATGTGGCATTGACTGCCAATTATAATAAAAATGCAACGACAAATATAGATACAGCTTCCTATAAGTACAATTGGTTGGGTGATAGAAAATTAATGAACTCACCCGGTGAACAATCCAATCAATATTCACGGGCGGATAATAACAATTGGAATGGAACATTAACCGTTAATTACCGTCTGGCGAAAATACATATGCTGACCTTTAATCATGTGTTGAATACTTTCCGCCGTTCTAACACTTCTTTGTTGGCTAAGATGGAATCGGAGGATGCCATAGCTAAAGAAACCCATAAGAATATCTCCGGATTGTCCTATCGGTTGATGCCGTCTGATAATTGGAATCTCTCAGTATTTGGAAAATATTATAGTTTGTATGTGGCAGGTCCTATGGCTACGACTACGAATCAAGATGATTATGTCCGTACTACCCGAAACATGAATTCCATAGGATATGGAGCTGCGGGAACTTATTTCATTCTACCCGGTTTGCAGGCGAAATTGTCATATGAAAAAGCATATCGTCTGCCTACTATTGAAGAAATGTTTGGAGATGAGGATTTGGAAATGGGAGATATCAGTATAAAACCGGAGAGTAGTGACAATTTGAATTTTAATTTGAGCTATAACAGAACATTTGGCAGGCATTCTGTATATATGGAAGGTGGAGTGATTTATCGGAATACAAAAGATTATATTCAGCGTAATATTGCGGATTTGAGTGGTGGTAAATATGCTGCGAAATATATTAATTACGGTAAAGTATTGACGAAAGGATATACTGTTTCTGCTCGTTACGGTTTTGGTAATTGGGTGAGTATAGGAGGTAATTTTACCAAAATGGATGTACGCGACAATATGAGAACATCTATTTCCAGCAGTGCGGAAAATCTGGCTTATAAAGAACGGATGCCGAATCTGCCCTATATGTTTGCTGATTCGGATGTTACTTTTTATTGGCGGGATTTAGGAAGGAAAGGCAATATGTTGACAGTGTCTTATGATAATCAATATCTGCATAGCTTTACTTATTATTCTTCCCGAATAGGCTCAAATAAGGGGGACTATGTGGTACCTGATCAATTCTCGCACAATATATCCTTTTCTTATAGTTTGCAAAAAGGACGATATAACGTATCATTGGAATGTCGTAACTTCACAGATGAGAAGTTATATGATAATTTTAGTCTTCAGAAGGCCGGTAGGGCTTTTTATGGTAAACTGCGTGTTTGTTTCGGTAATTAAAGAATTGGAAAAAGGAGTTTATAATTAATTGGATTTAAAATTAAATAGAAGAATAAAATGAAGAAAGATTTCTTTTTGAACGGATTTGCTGCTATTGCTATAGTAGGAATGGCGTTGAGTGCATGTACGGATAATGAGCCGGATTACGGTTCGGGTACCGAGGCTAAAGGTGAGTATGTTATTGCATCGTCGGTCACAGCGTCTGGAAATACAACGAATGTACTGCTTACTTCTGAAACGTTGGATAAAGGTACTGTTTCTACAGTGAATAATGGTCTTGTGAATGATGGTGCAACTCAATGGGTGTTTTACAAGAATCAATATCTTTATGCACTGACTTATAATCAAGGGAATGCAGGTACGACCCGTTCTTATATCATGGATTCAAATAATGAAGTAAAGGCTCGTTCGGGGGAGTTTGCCGTAAAGAGATTTACTACTTACGGTATTTATGATAAATATATCATGACCTCGTCTACCGGTGACGGACCCACTGCGTATGCTGATGAGAATGGATATTTACCAAAAATGTTTTTGCTTTCTTATTTGGACGTATCTGCTGAAACATTTACCACGAATGATACTCAAAATAAGGCTTATATGTCCGAAAACTTCTTGGGAAATGGAGAATATGTAACATTGGCCGGCATATTGGAACGAAATAATAAACTGTATAGCGCTGCTATTCCAATGGGGTTAAGTCAATATGGTTCGGCTACTGACGGGGGAAAGTGGATACTTCCCGGCAATGAGGATTTGGTAAAGACAGAAGATGGTGGTTCCAACAGCAGCAGTTATAAAAAAGGTGAATTGCAATGGACGCAATATCCCAATAAATGCTGGGTGGCTATTTTTGATGATGAAACGCTGACAAATAAAAAAATCATAGAAACAGATAAGATCAGTTATGCTTGCGGGCGTTTTAAATCACAGTATTATCAAACGATTTGGGCGGCAGATAATGGTGATATTTATGTATTTTCTCCTAGTTATGCCAAAACAATGGCTGATAAACGGCAACAGACTACCTTGGATGCCGGAGTAGTACGTATAAAGGCTGGAACAGAAGAGTTTGATCCTGATTATTATTATAGTATCGAAGCGCAGACCGGAGGTAAATCTTTCATTCGTTGTTGGCATATTACGGGAGATTATTTCTTGTTGTTGATGTATGATCGTTCCTTGACTGAAACTGGTTTCACAGCTAATCAGTTAGCAATATATAAAGGAGAAACCGGAAAACTGACTTATGTAACCGGTTTGCCTTCTGCCGATTTGATCTCCGGCTTTGGTAATACTCCGTATGTGGAGAATGGATATGCCTATATGGCTGTAACTACAACAGAAGGATATCCGTCTATTTATAAAATAGATCCGGTTGGTGCGGTAGCGACAAAGGGTGTTTCTATAGAAGCGACACAAATCAGTGGCGTTGGTAAACTGCAACCTCAGAACTGAGTATTGTAATAATATAATGGGAGTCTGCGGGCAGTATGTGCTTATGCAGACTCTTTTTATGAATCGTATCGAAGATTTTATGAAGAAAATATTTCGCCAAATACATCTTTGGCTTTCTGTTCCTTTCGGGTTAATCATTTCCTTGATTTGCTTCTCGGGAGCCATGTTGGTTTTTGAAAATGAAGTGATGGAACTGGTCAGGCATGAACTTTATTATGTAAAAAAGGTAGAGGCAGTTTCACTTCCTGTTGATCGATTATTGGAAGAGGTAGAACTCATGTTACCCGACAGTGTGTCTGTCACAGGAATCAATGTTTTCTCTGACCCGGAACGTGCTTGGCAGGTGAATTTGTCCAAGCCTCGTCGTGCTTCCGTGTATGTGGATCCATATACTGGTGAGATTAAAGGTAAATATGAACGTCCTGCATTTTTTGTGACTATGTTCAGGCTGCATCGCTGGCTGTTGGACAGTATGAAAGCGGATGGCGGAGTCTTTTGGGGAAAAATGATTGTAGGTGTCAGCACCCTGTTGTTTGTCGTGGTTTTGATATCGGGTATCGTTATCTGGTGGCCTCGTACACGAAAAGCCTTGAAAAATAGTTTAAGAATATCTGTCGGCAGGGGCTTTAGAAGATTTTGGTATGACCTGCATGTTGCAGGTGGTATGTATGCGCTGTTTTTTTTGTTGGCTATGGCCCTTACCGGGCTAACATGGTCTTTTGGATGGTATCGGACAGGTTTCTATAAAGTGTTTGGCGTGGAAGTACAGCAGGGAGGTGCTCATGGTGGGGTGACCCGGCGTGGGGGGAAAGGCGGCGACCAATCCGGAAAGAATGTTTCTCATTCTTCGTCCTATGTTTGTTGGCAACAAGTTTATGAACAATTAGCCCTGAATAATCCCGGCTACAAACAGATAACCTTATCAGATGGGGCAGCAAATGTCTCTTTCAATACCTTCGGTAATCAACGTGCTTCCGACCGTTATAAATTCAATCCTCATAGTGGTGAGATTGATGAGGTAGTTTTATATAAAGATGCTGAGAAGGCTGGAAAGATTCGCGGATGGATCTATTCTGTACATGTTGGTAGTTGGGGCGGTATGCTTACCCGTTTACTGACGTTTATAGCAGCTTTGATAGGAGCCACCTTGCCATTGACAGGATACTATTTATGGATAAAACGTATTTGGAGAAAGAAAGTAAGAGTAAGTTGAATATCTTTGTTATAAGATTAGGGGGCGAAAAGAATTTTATCATATGACCTGTTGTCGTGAATGACAGGTCATATGATATTGTTACAGGATTTTTTAGAACCACTTTATCTTTCTGAAAATAACAAAAGCCAACGCAGACAATGTGATGGACGCCAAAATAATAAAACTAAAAGCATGTGGTAATGCATCTACATGTACATCTACATTCATTCCATAGAAACTAGCTATTAATGTGGGTACCATCAGAATGATGGAAATACTGGTCATGCGTTTCATGATGGTGTTCACATTGTTGGATATGATGGAAGCAAATGCGTCCATGGTTCCGGTTAAGATATCACTGTAGATATTAACCGTGTTATATGCTTGTTTTAATTCAATGACTACATCTTCTACCAAATCGCGGTTTTGATAATCTTTTTCCTGGAAGATACTTTGCAATTTACCTACCATCACCTCATTTCCACGAATGGACGTATTGAAATAAACCAATGTTTTTTGTAGTTTCATCAATCTGAGCAGGTCCTCATTACGTATGCTCCTTTCCAATTCTTTTTCTGCGGCAGCTACATCATTGTTTATTTGTTTCAGATATTTCAAGAACCATACGGCAGATGAGTAAATTAACCGTAAAATCAATTCAAATTTATTAGGCACAATGATTCCTTTACGTCGGGTGTGGTCAATAAAATCAGGAATCATTTCAGTGGAGTGATAACACACGGTAACAATGATTTCATTATTTGTAATGATACCGATGGGGATAGTGATATAAGGGATGCTTCCCTGTTGTTGCAGGGGGATTCGGATAATGGTCAGTAGCCAGTTGTCTTCCGTATCCGTTCTCGGACGTTCATCCATATCGGCGATGTCCTCTAAAAAAGCTTCGGGAACTTTTAATTCTTTAGTCAGAAACTCAAAATCACTTTGGTCGGGGCATTCTACATTCACCCAGCAGTTTGGCATCCATTGTGGCTTTTCTACAAAGCCATTCTCACAATAAAGATATTTTCTCATCTTATTGCCTCCTTTCGTTCGTTTATATCCGTTCAGAGGCATTCAGAGTAGTGATTGCCCTGTCGGATCAGTTAATACTATTGCACGTTCGTGGTATTGAATCGTCCATTTTTATTGATTGTTTTTTGTTTAAAGCGGTACAAAAGTACATAAAACCTTTAAAGGACAGACAGAAGTCAGGAGGCTTTTATATTTTTTTTAAGAATATCACCGGAAAGCAATCAGTGCCCGAGCAATGATGGTTTTGTCGCCATAGCACAGTTCTAACGTACTGTGTTTACCGATTAAGTTCCCTGGCGGAAACTATTGTTGTTAAAACATTTAGCATCCTTTTAATTACATGCAAAATTCACTTAAAAAATCGTTTGTCCAATACCTATTTATGATGAATCTTGTTCTATATAATCCTAATAATTAGGTATTGTGGAAGGTGCTGAAGTCGGTTACCTTTGCAAATGTAATAATTACAATTTAAAAATCAGTTTTAATTTAAAAATAAAAAGAGTATGGAACCAATTATTAATTCACAAGTTCCTGAATTTAAAGTTCAGGCATTCCATAATGGAGAGTTTAAAACCGTAACTAATAAAGATATTGAAGGTAAATGGGCTATTTTCTTCTTCTATCCTGCTGACTTTACGTTTGTATGCCCTACCGAACTTGTAGATATTGCTGAAAAGTATAATCAGTTCAAAGAAATGGGAGTGGAAGTATATTCTGTAAGCACCGATTCACATTTCGTTCATAAAGCATGGCATGATGCGTCTGAAAGTATCCGCAAAATCACTTATCCGATGTTGGCAGATCCTACAGGTGCTTTGTCGCGTGCATTTGGTGTGATGATTGAAGAAGACGGTATGGCTTATCGTGGCACTTTTGTAGTGAATCCCGAAGGCAAGATCAAATTAGCTGAAATTCAGGACAACAGCATCGGGCGTAATGCTGATGAACTTCTTCGTAAGGTAGAAGCTGCCCAGTTTGTAGCCACTCATGATGGTGAGGTTTGTCCTGCTAAATGGAAGAAAGGTGCTGAGACCTTGAAACCGAGTATTGATTTGGTAGGTAAAATTTAAAATATAGAACTCATGTTAGATAGTGCGATAAAAGATCAGTTAAAAGGTCTTTTTGCCCAATTGGAAGCGCACTATACTTTTGACATCTTTGTCCACCCTCAGCACGAAAGTCGTGCCGAGTTGGTGGACTTGTTGGAAGAAGTGGCTTCCTGTTCGGATAAACTTTCCTGTCGGTTGCAGGATAGTGAAGGGCTGAAGTTTATCCTTTTAAAAGAAGGAAAGGATACGGGAATCACATTTCGTGCCGTACCTGGTGGTCATGAATTTACTTCTTTGTTGATGGCTGTTCTGAATGCTGACGGCAAAGGAAAGAATTTTCCGGACGAGTTTATTACCAGACGTATCAAGGCGTTACAGGGGCCGATTAGTTTGACCACCTATTTGTCTCTCACCTGTACCAATTGTCCCGATGTGGTTCAAGCTTTGAATATGATGGTACTTCTGAATGGTCAGATACGCCATGAGGCAGTAGATGGATCTATAAATGAAGAAGAAGTAGAACGAATGAAAGTACAGGCCGTTCCTACTGTATTTGCTGATGGTGAACAGATTCATGTGGGGCGTAGCAGTATGGGGGATCTGTTGGAGAAGCTGGAAGCCCGTTACGGTTCGGTGGAATTGGAAGCTGTTGAGACAAAAGAATATGATGTACTGGTAGCCGGTGCTGGTCCTGCCGGTGCGACAGCTGCTATCTACTCGGCTCGTAAAGGGTTGAAAGTAGCAATAATAGCCGAGCGTATTGGTGGACAAGTCAATGAAACGATGGGGATTGAGAACTTGATATCTGTGCCTCAGACTACCGGTAAACAGTTGGCCCAGGATCTGAAAAAACATTTGGCGGAATATCATATTGATATTTTAGAAAATCGCCGGATAGAGAAAGTGGAAGTGGCAGAGGGCATGAAAGTGTTGTCTGTGAAAGGTGGAGAAACGTATAAGGCTCCCGTATTGATCATTGCTACCGGGGCGAATTGGAGAAAATTGAATGTTCCCGGTGAAGAAAAATACATCGGTCATGGAGTTGCTTTCTGTCCTCATTGTGACGGACCATTTTATAAAGATAAGGAAGTAGCAGTCATAGGTGGTGGAAACTCCGGGGTTGAGGCTGCTATTGATTTGGCGGGAGTCTGTTCCAAAGTGACTGTATTCGAATTCATGGATACTTTGAAAGCGGATACTGTTTTGCAGGAGAAAGCTAAAAGCCTGCCCAATGTGGATATTATTACTAATACTCAAACGGTAGAGGTGTTAGGAAACGGTGATAAAGTGGTGGGGCTTATAAAGAAAGACCGTTCATCCGAAAAAGAAGAGATCTTTGCCTTGGATGGTATTTTTGTCCAAATAGGTTTGACTGCCAATAGCACTTTGTTTAAAGAATTGCTGGAAACGAACCTCATGGGTGAAATTCTGACTGATAAAAATGGCCGGACCTCTGTAAAAGGTATCTATGCTGCCGGAGATGTAACGGATGTTTCCTATAAACAGATAGTTATAGCAATGGGGGAAGGCGCCAAGGCTGCTTTAGCTGCATTCGAAGACCGGATGCGCGGAACGATTTATTAGTGATAAGTGGTTGGTGGTGAATAGTGGGTGCATATCACAGTATTTACCACTAATCTTATCACTAAAAAATGCACTCTTTGTATGTATATTGGTGAGAATATGCTTTCTTTGTAGGTGAATCACCGTTTACAGCATTGATATGGCAGAATCGAGACGTACTTCATTGAAAGATTTGGCACAGATATTAGGTGTATCCATACCTACAGTATCCCGTGCCTTGAAAAATAGTCCCGAAATCAGTCGGGTACTTTGTATTAAAGCTCAAAAATTGGCAAAAGAGATGAATTATCACCCCAATCCTTTTGCTATGAGTCTCCGGAAAAATACTCCCCGTACCATTGGAGTAATTGTACCTGATATTGTTACTCATTTCTTTGCGTCTATTTTAAGTGGTATAGAAGATACCGCTATAGCAAACGGCTATTTTGTTATCATCACGACTTCCCATGAGTCATACGACCATGAGAAAAGAAATATTGAGAATTTGGTCAATATGCATGTGGAAGGTATTATAGGTTGTTTATCTCAAGAAACAACAGATTATGCCCATTGGTTGAGTTTGGATGATATGAATATGCCGCTTGTTCTATTTGATCGTGTTTGCATGCCTGACCGTTTTTCTACGGTAGTGGCTGATGGAGTATATTCTGCTCAGATGGCGACACAGCACTTGTTGGATCATGGAAGCAAACGGATTGCTTTTATCGGTGGTGCAAACCATCTGGATATAGTAAGAAAGAGAAAACATGGTTACCTTGAAGCGTTAAGGGAAAATAAGATACCTATTGAGAAAGATTTGGTTGTGTGTCGGAAAATTGATTTTGAAGAAGGGAAAATAGCTACAGAAATTTTATTATCGCTTCCGGAGCCTCCCGATGCAATTCTTGCCATGAATGATACATTGGCATTTGCCGCTATGGAAGTGATTAG
>OLZJ01000753.1_pt1 | contig 15784 bp, 13 predicted proteins | sample 1673951 | NCBI WGS metagenome assembly OLZJ01 (sample SAMEA103958135, study PRJEB25191) | human gut metagenome
ACAATTCTTGAAGCCAACTTTTAGTCGACCCTATCTAATTGCGGATTACCCTTTTGTGTTATTAACTTTTGTTAAGCTTGTTGTGCTTCTTCATCATCATCGTCGTTATCAACGTTTTTCCATTTACGTCCTACGAAGAATACTACGATTTGTACTAATCCAATAACAACCATCCAAATTGTCCATTGATCTGTCCAAATCCAAGGAAGGCTTAAGTCTTCAGTTACTAGGAAGAATACAACAGATACGATTGCAATTAGAACAGCAAGTACGCGAGTGAATAATCCACGTTTCTTTTCTTGTTCTTTCTCTTCATCATCGTTATTTGTTTGTTGTTTTGTTTCATCATCTTCTTCGTCATCATCTTCATCTTTATGACGTTTACTAATCAACAATAATAATCCGAATAATACTGTTAAGATTGCACAAATCAAGTTGATTAATGCCCAATAGTACTGAGGTGATGCCTTAGGTGTATACTCTTCTTCAACCTTTTCTTCTTTCTTAGGTTCAGCCTTAGGAGTTGTCTCTTTTTCAACTGTTTCAGCAGGAGTCGTTACCTGAGGAGCACTTGGAGTACGAGGCGTTGTACTAGTTGTACTACTTGGTGTACTTGGCGTACTAGGTGTTACTGGAGTTACAGGAGCAGGAGCTGCTGTAATTGTTAATGTACCAACAACCTTAGTAATGTCATAGTTAGAAGCTAATGTCTTTTCATTTAATTTATATTCAAATGCGTTAGCACTATTTCCAACCACTGTTTGAGATCCAGTTACCTCATAAGAAGCACCTTCACCTTCTACGAATCCATCACCACTGACTGTGATAGAAGTATTCGTTAATGCACTACCATCATATACCTTGCTTACTGTAGCACTTGTCAATGTTACAGAACGCTTAGTAATCTTATAAGTCTTAGTGAATGATCCACTGTAGTTACCTAATCCAGCTACCGTTACCTTCACTGTACCAGCATTTACTAGATCTGAACTGTAAGTTACTGAGTAATCTGTTCCAGCCACTAATTCTTTACCAGTCTTAGTATCTGTTACTGTTAACACTTCTTTATGTTCCTTACCATCATACTTAGAATCACTTGGTTCACTTACTGTAATACCAGTCTTGTCCGAATCATCAGGAACGATAGATTTAGCTTTAACTGTTAATTCACCAATAGATTCCTTAGCCAATGTATAGTTAGTAGCCTTAGCAGACTTCCATACTAATTCATAAGTATTCTTAGAAGTACCAACTTCAGTCTGACTACCAGTAGTAGTAAATTCTACTGTTTCACCAGAAACAATACCCTCTACCTTACCACCAGCTGTTAATGCAGTACCAGAATAAATCTTAGTTGCACTATCTGTAGTTACTGTATATTCCTTAGGAGTTACTTTATAAGAACGTTTAACTGTTCCACTGTAGTTACTAATACCTGTAATAGTGACTTCAATAACTCCAACATTTGTGAAATCAGATGTTGAATATTCCACTGTGTAATCTTTACCAGCTTCTAATTTCTTATCAGCCTTATCCGTTACTGTAGGGATCCACTTGTGTTCATTACCATCATAAACTTCATCACTTGGACTATTTACCTTAGCACCTGTATAGTCTGGGTTTGGTTTTTCTGGATCTGTACCCGGATCAATTGATTGAGCTGTAATACTTAACTTACCTTCATCCTTATCGATTGTGTAGTTACCATCTTTATAGTCAGTTTTCTTAGTGAATGTGATTGTATTTGTGACTTTACCTTCACTTACAGTTGTTACTGATCCAGTTGCTTTGATATCACTTACTTCACCCTTAACGAAGCCAGCACCACTTACTGTTACAGTTGGTTTAGTTAATGCTGTTCCATCATATAGCTTAGAAGCTGTTTCACTCTTCAATGTCACTTTACGAGGTAAAATCTTATAAGTAACTTCGAATTTACCTGTATAGTTTCCTTTACCAGTTACAGTTATTGTTACTGTTCCAACATTTGTTACATCTGAACTATAAGATAATGAGTAATCATCTTTGTCTAATGTCTTACCAGTCTTAGTATCTTCAATAACTGGTTCTCTCTTTTGTTCATTACCACTGTACGTAGTATCCTTAGGAGCAGTTACCTTAATACCTGTCTTCTTCTCTTCTGGTGTATTAGGTCCATCAGGAACGACTGATTTCTTGTCGATCTTCAACCATCCGTCTGTTACTTTGAATGTTACTGCGAAGTTCGCATTCTTGTTTGTGAAGCTGTCTTTTGTTAAGCCCATGTAATAAGTATCAGCGTTTGTTCCTTTGGCTTCCGCTTTCGCATCTGCTTTCAATCCAAAGTCTGCATCTGTATAAAGATTGTTGCTCTTTGTAGATGTATAGCCTGTCACTGACTTTTCAGTTCCATCATAAGTATCAGTCTTTTTGTTTCCTGTGATTGTTACTGTGACTTCTGCTGGATTGATTGTTAGTTCCTCTGTAGCTTCTAATTTTCCAGTATAGTTATCACTAGATACTCTTACTTTAACAGTTTTGCTATCAGAAACATTTGTTGCTGTGATTGTACTTGGATCTGTTGTCCATGTTTTTCCATCTATACTGTACTCAATTTTTAAATCAGTAAGAATAGGACTAGCTGTTTTACCACTTACTGTTGCTGTTCCTGCTGTATATGTTTTTCCATCATATGGCTTTATTACATCTGTAGGTGTTAGTGTAATAAAATCTGCTATTTTTTGTTCTTGCCAATTTGCCGTTAATGTTACATTTCCGTTTGGCATTGTAAAAGTATCACCACTATTAATAGTTGTTGTACCATCAAGTCCTTCTACTGTCCAACCTGTGAATTTATAACCTTTACGTGTAGGAACTTCCTTTACAACAACAGTTGTATCAACATTATGTTTTTCTGTTGCTGAAGTTGAACCATCACTAAATTGGCCACCAGCTAGATTATACTTTACTTGATATCCAGCAACATACTTCGCATAGTAGTTAACACTTCCTGTAACCTTAGCTGGGAAGCTTGGTGCAGGAGTTGTTAAACTCTGATCTGTATACCAACCAGAGAATGTATAAGTTACACCATCCACTGTTTTAGTTGTTGGAAACTTCTTACTTGTAACATCACTAGGTTGTGTTGTAGATTCATCTTTCACCAAATAATTCTTAGAACCCAACATTTCATATTTTGTTCCATTCGCATCAAATAGCCAATATTTAACCAATGCAACGCTCTTGCATTTAATATTAACATTACAATCCAAGTGCATGTCTGGGGTTGTTCCATTATCCTTTGAAATCTTTGCTGGAACAAGTGTAATTTCTTCTACATCATCTTTAGTAATAGTTACTTTCAATTCTTTTTCAATAGAAGCCTTATATGCATCAAATATTAAATTCCATGCATTATTACTTCTTGGAACTACATTCGTACCATTTAAATCTGTAGGCCATGATAAAACACGTTGGTCGACATTATCAAAGCAGTTTTTATTTCCTGCCATGTCGCACCTTCTACATTGACAACAGCTGTTCCAAGTGAACTTGGTCCCCACTGATCCGAACCATTTGAATTTACATCTTTTGTAGGATCTTTCAAATAATAAACTAATGCTTCTCTTTTATTACCACTTGAAGGACTTTCATTCTTCACTACCTCAATAGTCTTTGTTGCAGATAACGTATTCTTATCTGCTCCCTGAACACTTGCTGTAATAGTTGCTGATCCTTGGCGGTTTCCTGTAACTAGTCCATTCTCATCAACAGATAAAATCTGTTCATTTGATGAAGTCCAAGTCACTTTACCGTTCGCACCTTCAGGTGTAAGATTTGCTGTTAGCTGTGTAGTCTGGAACTGCTTAACTGTATCAGCTCCACTGATTGAAATACCAGTTGGTGTTACTGCAGCCGTTACATTAATAGTGTATGTCTTAGTGCCTCGTTTTGACCCTCCCATAAAAATACTATATGTATATGTATCTGTTACTGTTGCTGTTCCAACGCCTTCTCCAGTTACAGTAATACTTGAGCCTGATTTGCTACTTAAATTAACAATGTTTTTCTTATTAACTGTCCATTTATGTTGATGATTGTAACCCCAATCTTCCACATCACTTGAATCTAATGTTGCTTTTTCGCCAACTTTTAATTCTATCGAATTATTCGCAACTGTTGCTATATCATCCTCAGAATCAGAATCATCTTCCTTTTCACCAGATAAATTAGCTGTTTCAACCTTTTTATCTTTGCTTTCGTTTTGAGTAGCTGTGCTCTTATAAACAAGAGTTAAACTTGTCATGTCACTAGTTACTGTTAAACCAGAAGCTTTAACTTGATCCTTAGTGATTTTGTTTTCTTTGTTACCATTCACAAATGCATATTCAAATTCAAATGCTTCATGAGCTTCTTTGAATACATTTGTATCTTGATCCAATCTGTAACCAACATCATAAGTAGCTGTTACAGATTCCATCAAATCGGTATCATCTTCTTTTACATAAGAAACCTTAACCTCTGCTTGTTCAACAGGCTGTGGTTGTGGTTGTGCTTCTTCTGCTGCAGGCTGCTCTTCCTCTACTGCAAGTTGTTGTTGTTCTTCTTCCTGTTGTTGAGGGGTTTCTTCTTCAGTTGTTGGCACTTCCTCTTGCTCTTGTGGTGTAGTCGTTGTTGTTTTTGTTTCCTCTTGTTGAGGTTCAACCGGTTCTTCCACCGCATTTACATAGTAAGAGTCTGCTAAGCCAAACTGAACGGCCATCGCAAATGATAATACAATTGCGGCTGCTTTTTTCAAATTCTTTAGCATATAAAGTCCTCCTTTATTATAGTTATCGATATAACCCTTTCATTATCTGAGACTAGTATAATCTTCACATGGTTATAGATTGGTTATAATATCGAAAAATCATCCTTTTTTTAATGAAATTTTGTATAAAAAAAGGCCTATTGTCATTATGACAATAAACCCACTTATTTTCCTGAACTACCTAACTTTCCAGCCATTCTTTCAGACTCCATAGACTGAAGTTCTTCAAAAGAAATTTCTTCACTTTCTAACTGAGGCATTCTTAATAGAACACCCTGACAAATTGCCTTTTCATATGGATATATAATCGCATCTTCCTTATATTCTACATCTCGTTTTTTAATAACCACACGCTTCGTATTCAAGTTTGTGACCGGAGCCATATATTCACCGCGATAACCAGAATCAATCACACCACTTCTTTGTGCAATTCCCTTTGTTCCTGTAGAACCACGCTCTTTTAAAATCATCACAAACTCTGGATCAAATGCACTCGCCACACCCAATGGAACTAACTTTGTTTCATGAGGCTCAATCACCATATAATCTTCTTCAAAACAAGGATATAAATCATACCCTGCATCTTCATAACGCTTTTGCGGAACCTTCGCATCCGCCTTTACTTTTGCCCAATATAGTTTATTCATAAAACTCCTTCTTATATATTTCAATCAATTGTTCTAACGAAAACTGTGCATTGGCACTGGAAGTCGAAGGACAATATACCGTTTCAATATTCGGAAAATACTTCTGCATTGTATTCTGACTTGTCCTTCCATTACAAATGACCTTTTCAATACTCTTATATCTATCCAACAATCCCTGTATATCATTTGGCTCAATATCTTTGATCTCACTATCCGCACTCGTCTTTCTTATACACGAATGACAAATATCCCAAAGTGCAATATGCGATACTTTTAATAATTCAATCTTGTCTTCTGTTTGAAAGATTTCTTTTAATATCTTCCAAAAACGATTATTTTTATTCGCATAATACATCTGTTCCTTCAAACTAATTGCACTTGGCATAGAACCCACAATCAATATTCTAGAATCCTCAAATACAATAGGATCCAACCCAACTATTCGCTTACACATGTACCGTAAACATCATAAGATTTGGCATCTGTAATCTTTACCTTCACAAAAGAACCCAATTCTAAAGGCTCATCACTTGTAAAGATGACCTGACCATCCACTTCATCCGGTGCATCCGCAGCACTTCTTCCACGATAACGATCCACCAAACCTTCTTTTTCCTCAACAAGAACTTCAATGACCCTACCAATCTTTTCCTGATTCTTCTCTTTTGAAATCTCTTCCTGCACCGCCATCAATCTAGCCAAACGCTCATTTTGAATCTCTTCATCAATCTGACCATCCATATCATAAGCAGGCGTATCTTCTTCCTTCGAATATGTGAAAGCACCCATACGATCCCATTTGATTTCCTTAATGAAATCCACAAGTTCTTCAAACTCTTCTTCCGTTTCTGTAGGGAAACCAACAATCATAGTTGTACGCAAAGTCGCATTTGGAAACATTGTATGAATCTTATCCACAACCTTTAAGACATCCTCTTTTGGACCTCTACGATTCATTAATTTCAACAAACGATTGTTCGCATGCTGCATAGGAATATCAAAATAAGGAACGATCTTCTCACTCTCACTCATAGCCTGCAATACATCATCCACAATTTCATCCGGATACATATATAGGACACGAATCCAATGAAGACCCTCTACTTTAGATACTTGACGCAATAATTCAGGAAGCATCAACTTCCCATAATTATCCAAACCATACTTCGTTGTATCTTGGGCTATTAAAGTTAATTCCTTCACTCCAACGCTTGCCAAATAGTTGACCTCTTCCATGATATCCTCAATTGTACGAGACTTTTGATCTCCACGAATCAAAGGAATTGCACAATACGCACAACGATTCGAACAACCATCACTAATCTTTACATACGCCTGCCAAGGATTTCCCGTAATCACACGCTCTGCCTTATCCAATAATGTATCTGAACCTAATAGCTTCTGTAGCTGACTTGCCAAAGTATCATACTCACGAATCGGGATAACCGCATCAATTTCAGGAATCTCTTCCCTTAATGTATCTGTATATCTTTGTGCCAAACAACCACACACAATCAACTTCTCTAAGTTTCTCTCTTTATACTTCGCCATCTTGAAAATCGTATTGATACTCTCCTCTTTGGCACTCTCAATAAAACCACAAGTATTCACAATAATAGCCTGTGCATCCTTAGGATTGGCCACAATTTCATGACCACCCCTCTTGACCATACTCATGATCTGTTCAGAATCCACTAAGTTTTTACAACATCCCAATGATACAAAACCTATTTTCATTCTTCATCTTCTCCTTTTCGATGATAAATCATACGACCTTCTAACGCAAAAACACGAGGTCCAAAATGACCTGGCTGCGTTGCATCTAAACTCTGCTTCATCATATACATACGCGCATCTAGATTATCTAATAAAGTTAACACTTCCGCTTCTGGAATCATAGGAAGGACAGGAGATCCAAACTCCATCTTTCCATGATGTGCCAAAACCATATGCTTCAACAATAAAACACACTCTTTATCGTTTACACCCAGCTTTTCAGCCACACGATCCAAACGATTATTCATAATACTAATGTGCCCCAACAAATTCCCCTCATTTGTATATTCAGGAAGAACTGGACCACTCAACTCATCAATCTTTCCAACATCATGCATCAAGATACCCGCAATCAATAATCCCTTATCCAAGAATGGATATTGGCGACAAATATCTAGTCCTACACGCGCCATACTAATGGAATGATAGGCAAGTCCTCCCACAAAATTATGGTGATTTCTTGTGGCAGCCGGATATGTATAGAATAAATCCTTCGTTTCTTCTAATACTTCTTCAACCACACAATACAAATTCGAATCTGTGATCTCATTCATCAAAGTCTTTACTTCCTCTTCCATTTCCGTACGAGACATAGGCGCTAATCTTACATAATCCGAAATATCTTCGTCTTCTAAGACCACCATTTTTCTCACTCTTAACTGAACGGCATTTCTATGAATGATCGAATCTCCAAATACCTCAACAATCTGACCCACCTTATACTGCTCAATCTGCTCATTCGTTAAATTCCAAAATTTCGCATCCAATACACCTGTCGCATCCTCTAAAATCAAAGACAAATAAGGTGTATCCTTCACGGTTTTTCCCTTGTCACACTTTGAAATCAAACACTTAATATTTACTTTTTGTTCCTGAGTAATCTCATTAATTCTCATTCACTTTCCCCTTCCAAAACCTCTTTTATAGCTGATATATTAAATCCTTTACGAACACAATACGTCTGAATCTTCTGATTACGTTTAGGCTGATCAAACGTCGCATATAAACGCTTCGCTTTCGCAATCGTTCTTTGTAGTGCCTCATCATCATTTTCATCCAATTCAATCGACTCCGACACTTGTTTCGCCAATTCAAACGAATATCCCTTCGTCACTAACTTATTCACTAGCGTCTGCCTTTGCATGCGGCTCGACTGCTCTTTTAGCGAATGCGCTAAACGGCGAGCCAATTTGATTGCATTACTACGCTCTGTTTCCACATCCAAACTTGCCAAAGCATCCTCAATTACATCATCCGCGATGCCCGCTCTTTTTAGCTTTTGACAAATCTGCATTTTAGGCTGACCATACGAATGCCAAGCCTGCGCCTTATCAAAGGCATACTCCTTATCGTCAATCCAATGACGTTCCATAAATTCATGAACAATATCCAAAGCCTGATCTTCATCTAGACCCAAATATTTCTTTCCATATTGCACCATTTGATACGACGTATAATCGTTTGAGAAAACACGCTTCTTCATTAACTCAAACGCCTTATAGAATAACTGCATATCCAAATAGTTGTCAATCAAATATGCATCTAACATTGTATCCTTTGTGATCTTTAAGTCAAAGAAATCATCCGTTGGAATCATTACTTTGACTGGTTCATTATCGCAATCACGCATCACAGTTAAACGAACAAAATCATCCACCATACGAATGCGCTCCACATGATAGGCACGCTTATAATCATCAATCGCCTGATTATAAACACTCAATGCCTTATGCGCAAACATACTCTCTGTATAAGGCGCTGTTTTAGAAATACAATACGCTCTTAATGCATCTCTTTCTTCTTTTGATTTACTAAAGAAAACATCCCACTTTTGACTTAGCTCATTGGCATCATCAAAATAATATCCAGACTTGCTTTCATCCACCAAATCCTTCAACACCTCATCACGACGACCAAACACTAATAGGCCACTCGCTAAAGCCTCAATATATGTCATTCCTTGTGTTTCCGATAAACTAGCGGATACAAAACAATCGAAAGCCGCATAATAATAGGCAATATTTTCCTTAGGAATCTTACCCGTAAAATGCACACGATCCGAAACATTATACTTCTTAGCCAAATCCTGGTAATACTCCATATCCGTACCACCACCCACAATGACTAAGTGTAAATGTGGATCTGCATTCTTACTAATCGCCTCAATCGGAATTTCGATTGCCTTCTCTTTGGCAATACGCCCTACAAAGACCACAATACGATCTTCACTTGTAAAACCTAACTCTTCACGAATACTTTGAACTCTATTTTCATCTAAATTTTTACGATCATACTCCGACAAATCCAAACCTGTCGGAACAATATAAATAGGTGCTATTACACCATACTGCAATAAAGCCTGCTTCGTCTTTTCACTCGGCGCAATCACTGCTTGCGAACCATTGGCCATGACACGAGAAAAAGTACGAATCACACTCTTCCCTAATTTTTCAACCGAATCAAAATCAAGCGGATTAAAATAATGCGTATAATCCTCATACATCGTATGATACGTGTATACAATAGGAATGTGCAAAACCTTCGCCATCTGACGACCAAACATACCTACACCCGCTTCCGTCTGAATATGAATGACATCCAAGTCCATTCTTTCAATGTAGGCATCTGCACTAAACTGTAGTGGACTCGACATCTTATAACCATAAAACTTCTTGATTTCAAAACCCGGTAAACGAAGAATATGACCATCCTCATCTTCTACAATCTTTGTCCCCTTATGATTCGTAATAATAAATACCATATACCCCAGTTCTTCTAAAGCGTGTTTAAGGGTTGCCACACTTGAAACAACCCCATTAATATCCGGTAAATATGCATCTGTAAATAGTCCGATTCGCATATACTACATCCCTTCTAAATTGATCTTACTTTCTTTTCTCTCATAATGATTCTTCACAAACACAAATAAAATTCCACCTATAATCAGCACTATGTGATACGTAGAAAAACGCCACAATACTAAAACGGCACCCGTTAAATTTTTCATCATGCCACTAAACAACAATGAAAAGACAACTTCCGTACCCCCACTTGCCCCGGGAATTGGAATAAAACTATTGGCCATCGTCACAAAACTAGATAGAGCCATGACATCAATAAACTCATTCATCTTCAACGGAATATGTAGGGCTAGCGCAATCACAAAAGGTAAAGAATAATAGAGTGATAAACGCACCACATTAATACATACACAAAGAAAAATACTCTTCTTATCTTTGGCTAGTACTTTGATTTCACGAGTAAAACTCGTGACTTGTAGAGTCCAAGAATCCAATGTCTTTTCTGGATTCTTTAAAACATGCAGTTTCGACAATGCCTTAACTAAAGTTCGCGAAAGCTTGATATAAATACTAGGAAATAACGCAATCGTATATAGCGCTACAACAACCACTGCATTGATGATATAGCCCAACAATATAATATTGAACCATGCGGATTGAGCACTATAATACGCAAAACGCAAGAGAAACAGAATCGAAACATAAATCATCATTGTCGTCTGATAAATAATGAAATCAGCCCACAACAAGCTAGCCCCATCGCTCACTTTGATTCCTTGTTTTTTCATAATGTAGGCCTGAACAAACTGTCCACCCGTACTACTCGGAGTAATCCCCGAAAAGAAAGAACCAATAAAGGCCACAAGAATCCCTTTACCTGGCGTATAATGATCTGTATACTTTCTACCTAATACGTAGTATACAAATCCCCAGACTGCCGTAAAAAGAACACCCCACAATAAGACTATGACAAGGCTTAACAGATTCATTTGTGAAATGCACTTTAAAACCTGATGAAAATTATCCTTTAGCGCAAACCACAGGGCAAATCCCGTTAAAGCAAGAATAATTAACAGATTTAGTGCGTACTTCTGTTTTTTCATAAAAACCCCTATTTTTTCTTATTTAATAATTCCTCTTGTTTATCCTTATAAGCACTCAAATAGAATTCTCTCCACATATTCAATACATGTTCTTTCGAATAGAATTCACTCAATAAACGACTCTCATTTTGATACTTCGCATATACATCTGAATCATTTTTCAATTTTAACAGACAATTTTTAAAACCCTCATTATCATCGGCATGCATATAACGATCAAATAAGATATCTTTATATAAATCCAAATCACGAAGCACCAATGGAACATGTAAGTTCACCGCTTCTAAAATCGTCATTGGAAATAATTCATTATAGCTTGGCACAAAAAGCACATTCGCCATATTATATAGATCCACCATTTCTTCTCTAGGAACAATCCCTAAGAATTTACAGTTTTCAGGTGGATTTTCCTGTAACTTCTTCAATTCCTCATATCCATCGGTAATACGCCCAAAAGAAAAGCCTCCAGCCCATACGAATTGGACGTCCGGCATTTGTTTGGCAACATTCACAAAATCAAGTACACCCTTACGCGTTTGTACCTGTCCTGCACCCAATACCACAAAAGCATCCTTGTCTACACCATACTTTTTACGAATGGCAGCACACGCCTCATCGGATTTACGATAAAATTTTTCCTTAGATACATAGTTAGGAATATAGTAAATTCTTTCTCGATCAATACCATATTCGACTAATGCATCAATAAAACTTGGATTTACAACGACCAAGCGATCCGCACTCTTATAGAATTGAATCAAATAAGAACGAAATACATTCAATAAAGGTGCTGGAATTTTTAAGCTACCTTCTAAAGTATCCGGTAAAAAATGACAATAGGCAATGTTAGCGGCTCTATGATTTTGCATCTTCACATAGAAAGTAGGATCCACTGTATGGAAATGCTGAATATCTGGCGTTTTGATCCAGTTGTTGATACCCACTTCAAAGATATCGCTAGCCCCTTCTTTAATTAGATTGACCTGTTCTTCGTAGGCACTGCCCACACCTTGGCCATCCACTTTATCTGCACTTGAATACATTATAATTCGTATTTTATCTTCCATAAAAACTACGCTTCTTTCATCCATATTATTATATCGCAACTACTATTTGTATGTCCAACTTTCAAAAAGGCAAATGAAAAGCCCTTTAGCGGGGCTTCTCAAGAAAGTTTTAAGAAAGGGAATTTGATTATGAAGTGAGCCACTATCTTTGGCTCAACAGTATATTACTAAAGAATAAAGTGATAGATATAGTTATATTATGTGAAATTATGTGTATAATTGACACATTTATTGTTGTTTTTAGTTAAAATTAAATTTTATTAAACTAAAATATACAAATCTTTACTTTTCTTCGTACAAATCAATCTTCTTTAATACACTTTTCTTTCCATTTCTATGAGATATAAATCCTAAAACAGTAAATAAACCCGATAAAATCAAACCAATCAAAGCAATCCATTTAGCTACATTACGTACGCTCATTGGAATATTAGGAAACATTGGATCTGTCATCCCAGACCATCCCCAGTATGTTACGGCACCAAAAGCAAGTGTAAGAATAAAGGCATTTCTGACCATTCTTCCCACTTTTAATACCATTTCATTTTCTCTTTGAATGACTTCTGCAAGCTGATCTCTTTCTTTGCGGCTCAAACTCATAATTAACGCTCCTTTTCAAATATACATATACTTATTATAAGAAAAAAAGACAGGCCTAACAAGTTAAGCCCGCCTTTAATTGTCTTAAGTGATTATCCTAAGAATCCTACAACAGATCCTACGAATCCGATAACTACGAACAATAACAATACTTTAATTGGAGTAATGTTTTTCTTAGCCATTAACCACCAAGCAAACAATACGAATAACATTGTTAAGATCTTAGGGAAAGCTCCATCTAATTTAGATCCTAATGTTACGTCTGTTAATTTACCAGTTTCTGCATCATAAGATTGTGCAATTACTAAGTTAGTTGAAATTGATACCCAAGAAGCTGCCATCGCACCAACGATAACTTGTCCCATAACCAATACGGATTCACGGAACGCAGTTGCTTTTTGTCCTACTAACAATTCAACAGCACTACCACCTAATTCATAACCTTTGAAGTATACGAATTTTTGGAACCAAATTGAAGTTGCGTTCCATACGATGATATAGAATAAAGGTCCTAAAGGTGATCCACCTTCTGCGAAACCTAATGCGATACCTAATAAGATAGGAATGTAAGTACCAACGATCAATGAGTCACCAATACCTGCCAAAGGTCCCATTAGACCTGCACGGATACCGTTGATCATTTCATCATCGATTCCTTCAGCTCCGTTTGCACGAGCTTCTTCCAAACCAGCTGTGATACCAACTACGATAGATCCAATCTGAGGTTCAGTATTGAAGAATGGGTAGTAAGTAGTCATTTTTTCTGATTGTTCTTCGCGAGTAGGATATAATTCCTTAATAATTGGAAGCATTGACCACATGTAACCAAATGTCTGCATGTGTTCGTGTGAGAAACATGTTAAGTTTCCATACCACCAACGCCAGAAAGAACTATTTAATGTTTTCTTAGAAATCTTTTTCATAATTAAATGTCCTCCTCGTCATCATAGTCTGCAGATGCACCACCAACAGCACCTGTAGCTTTCATCATTGTCATTTGGTAGTTAATCAATGCGAATACACCACCAACAACTGTAGCAGCAATTAATGTTAATCCCATAGAAGCAGCTAAAGCGAATCCGAACATGAAGTAAATCAAGTCAGAAGTCTTAGATACTACTGATTTTAACAAGATACCAATACCTACTGCAGGAAGTACTGCACCTACTGATAAGATGGCTTTTACATACCATACTTCAGTATTTAAGCTCTGGAACAATTCAGCTACGGCTCCAGATCCATAGTAGCAAAGTAAAGTAACTGGCAAGAATGATAATACAAAGTGTGAAATTAGTGGGAGAACAACATCAACTTTTCCTAAACAATCTAAGTTTCCTTTATCCAATTGAGCCCAGCCCCAGTGTTGCCAAATAAGGTTCATCATAGCTGTTCCGTAGAATAAAGTAATACCGATTACACCAGTCATGGCTGAGATACTAGATGCTAAACCTTGAGCATCACTTCCTCCAAAATCCATACCAGCGGCTTTTGCTCCAACATAAGCCAATGGAATACCAATGTAACTTACGGCACGTAAGTCAGATGCGACTGTTCCACCAGGTGTAACCAATGCGATCCACATTACCTGCATTGGAATACCAATTTGAATACATCCAGATACATCACCTAGGATCAAACCTACGAATAATGATGCAACCAAAGGACGGTTCAAAGTGTAGTTACCTACTGTTGTACCTAAGCAAGCGATAGTACTAGCTGCTGTACAACTCATAAGTCCGATTAAAATTGCTTGTAACCAACTCATTATAAATCTCTCCTTTTTCTTTTATTTATCTCAATCTGTTTACTATTCCCACTATTAGTAACCAAATTTAGATCTAAATTTGTCCCAAGTACCGATTGCAGTTTCTTTTAATAACGCAAACAATACTGTGTAACCAGCGTTTGTCAAAGCTTCACATGCTTCAGCTTCTTCTTGAGTAATTGACTGGTTTTGACCTAATTTTGTAGCTCCTGGACGATCATTACATGGTCCGATAACTACGGTTTTAACATCGTTAGGTACGAATCCATCGTCTACTAACAATTCTTTCATATCCACTGGGTTTTTAGTAATTAAGAAATATTTTTTATTAGAATTCTTAACTGTTTCTGCTTTTTCTCTCCAGTGTTCCTTTGTCCAAACAAATACTTTCTTGTCTGTACTAGCCTTGAATGACTGTGTCAATACAGGTGTAGTTGCAGCTTTGTCGTTAACTGCGATAATTCCATCACAAGGGTATTCTTTAGACCATCTTGTAACAATCTGACCGTGGATAATACGATCATCAACACGAATAAAACTAATCATTATATGTCCTCCTTTATTCTGTTTATGCCTTCGCTATATGCGTTATAGCCAAATCCTATAGATCTTCGTCGTCATCATCAGAAGCAACTGTAAAATCAGTTAATCCTGTACGACCTTCGCTTAATAATGTGTCTTTTAAATCTTGTACATTATCAAAATTGTCTTTCATTAATACAGCAGTGATTGCAAGTGGCATATTCATACCAGCAATTACTAAAGTATTTTGTAGCAATCCTTTTTGATCCAATACATTCAATGCATTTGTGAATGGAGATCCACTCAAAATATCAGCTAATAAAATGACTTGGTCATCTGCTTTGAAATCTTTGATCAATTCAGCAAAGTTAGATGCGAATTCGTCTGCGCTCATTCCGTCCTTTAAGCTTGTAGACAATACATCTTCACGATCTCCCGTCATCATTTTAACGGCACTGTGTAATCCTGGTGCAAATTCACCATGACTTACCATAACTACATATTTCATTATTTTTTCCTCCGCGTTTTCTTATACTCACATTTTATAATAAATATGATAGCGTTTTCAAGTGTTATTACACACAATTTCACATATTTATGCGACTATCGAACATGAGCATCACATAGAATACACATTCATTATAACTCGTGTGAAAACCTTTTCAATTTCCATATGTCACCACTTTTAGATGACAAATGTCATTTTTGGAGAAT
>OLZJ01000756.1_pt1 | contig 15751 bp, 14 predicted proteins | sample 1673951 | NCBI WGS metagenome assembly OLZJ01 (sample SAMEA103958135, study PRJEB25191) | human gut metagenome
CGTCCCGCAGTTCCTGCGGCATCCCGTAAAAAGCTTCGGCAATGCCGCCGGTGATGCAGGCAAGGGTGTCGCTGTCGCCGCCCAGAGAGACCGCATTGCGAAGTGCATCCCTTTATATCAAGTTTCGCCTTTGAAATCAGAGAGAATCATAGTATTGATGTATTTTCTCGGCCATCAGTTCCCGACGCCTTTGTAGAAAATCCTGATAGTCGCCAATCTCCATGCTTTCAAATCCGTCTGGAATACAATTCTGTTTAAGATTTTCAGCCAGCCTATCTTGTTCTATGATTCCACCATAAACAGGCTTTTTCGTATTGCATTGCCCTATCACTTCAGTCATATAGTGGGCTGGCGAACTATCTTTAATTTTAATGTTGATTTCCTGTTGAATAAAAGCATAATTCGCAATTTGATTGTATTGTGCTTGCACAATTCCATTTTTTATCAAGTAATTTTTCGGGAACAAATGGTGAATATCGCCTCTGTTTTCCAACATGGACTCAATATCAATTTCCATCGACAAAAAGCCTTTATCGTGTGCCTTGACCTGTGCCACAAGGAACATATTAAAATATGGACTGCTCGCAACCGATGTGTTCAGCCGTTGAACAAGATTTACCTTCCAGTACGCCTCAGATAATTCGCCCGCCTCTGTGATATTCAGGTACTGCATCGGATCATCATAAGCAAAGAATCTCTTAATGTCGTAATCAAATGCAGACTCTGGCGAGCCAGAAGAATATCTTCCCGTCAAAATAGACAAAGCCAGCCACTTGCGTACAATCTTTTCAATTTGATTACTATCCACTTTTCGTTCACGAAGTGCAAGAAAAAGCGCATAGCCAAAGTTCAAAACATTTTGTGAACGAATCAGCGATTTTTTCACAATTCCCGCTGAGCGCACAATCATCAAATACCGTTCGTAATTTGTCTGATTCACCGCTTGCAGAACTGCCTCATGTAATTGATTGAACGACCTTTCTTCTATTTCGATCTTAAATTCACGCGTTTCAAAATCTCGACCTGAAAGCAAGCTAACCAAATCTGCTAGCTTTCCTCGCTTGAATTTATATGTAAATGCAACACGAAGAATATCCGTATAACATGTGCGATAAATCAGTGCATTCTTTGCAGCTGCCCACTTTATAGCTTCGAATTCCGGTCTCGCCGCAAATTCAGCATCATTTTTCTTGATTTCTTTCAAATCCTCCGGAGACTCCAATAAATGACAGAAGTAATCAATCGTTTTTCGGGTCACATTTCCATTATATATTTCATTCGAAGAAATCTTAGACATTGCAAAATCTGCTTGCGACAGAACCACACCCTTAGAATTGATTCGAATAAAAATTTCCGTTACACTGTCAATATCCAAATCTTCTGCCAGCGTAATAACACCAATGCTATTATTTTGTATTGCTCTCAACCGATTGATTGTGTCATTGATTTCCTGTGCTTTGTCCATAATTGCAACGGTGTACAAAGGGAACATAATAAAAAACTTAATAATGGACTGCCAATCTTACACAAAGTACCGCCCAAACGAGACTACGGGCGGTATTTTTGTATCATGGCGGAGAAAGGAGGAACTTCCCACGGGGGCTTGACTGAAAAGTTGAGCCCCTTTTTTCATGCCAAAAACAGGAGGTAAATGCTTATGGCAGATGATAAAACCACAAAAACGCCGGAACAGCCGGTAACGGATAGCGGGCCGGGCAAGGAAACGCCTCCCGCTCCCCCAAAAGAGCCGGAGAAGGTTTCCGTTTCCCCGGAGCCGGAAAAAAAGACGGAACCAGAGGTAAAGAACCCACAGGTTTCTGTCTATAACTTCGCTGAAATTATGAAGGAAAAGAAAGCCGAGGAACGGGCGGCAACTCCCGGCGTGGAAAAGCCTGACCCGGCAAAAGTGGAGAAACCGGAAAAGCAGCCGGAGACTCCGAAAAAAGCAGAGGAAAAACCCAAAGAGCCGGAACAGCCGAAGCGCCGGGGCCGTCCCCCGAAAGCAGATAAGGACAAGGACGCAGCCCCGAAGCCCAAAGCTCCCGCACAGAAACCGGAAAAGACGGTCAAAAAGGAGCCGGAGAAAAAAACGGCTCCAACGGTGCAGACCGCTCCCACTCCGAAGGAACCTGAAAAGCCGCAGGATGCACCACGCCGGGGCAAGGAGCAGATCGTCTATATCAAGCTGAATGAACTCCACGCCTTCAAGAACCATCCCTTTGAGGTTCGGGATGATGAAGAAATGCGGGCTATGGTGTCCAGCGTCAAGGACAAGGGCGTTACCCAGCCCGCTATCGTCCGTCCCCGTGAGGATGGCGGCTATGAGATCGTGTCCGGCCACCGCCGCCAGAAAGCCAGTGAGCTTGCCGGATATGCGGATATGCCCTGTATCGTCCGAAACCTGACAGACGATGAAGCCATCACCCAGATGGTCGAGGACAATCTCAACCAGCGTGAAGAAATCCTCCCCAGTGAGCGGGCCAAAGCCTTGAAAATGCAGCTTGAAGCTATCAAGCACCAGGGCTCCCGCACTTCGGGCCAGATTGACCCGAAGGACGCTGGCAAACGCTCCAACGAGATCGTGGCCGAGCGCAATAAGATGGCGGTCAAGCAGGTGCAGCGGTATATCCGTCTCAATGAGCTGGTTCCAGACCTGATGAAGCTGATGGATGAAAAAAAGCTGGGCTTTACTACGGCGGTGGAGCTTTCCTATATCGGCAAGAAGAACCAGAACTATATCGCCGTTGCCATTGACAGCCAGCAGTCCTCGCCTTCACAGGCGCAGGCAAAGCGTATGCGTGAGTTGGACGAAAAGAAGCTACTCAACGGGGATGTGATCGACGGCATTATGATGGAGGACAAAAAGGAGGTAGACAAAGTGATTTTGACAGGTGCGGAACTGAGCAAGTATTTCGGCAAGGAAACTACGCCGAGGGAAATGAAGGACCAGATTATCAAGCTGCTGGACGACTGGAAGGGCCAGCAGAAGGAACACGAAAAGCCGGAGAAGAAAAACGAACAGGAAAAGTAAGCCGAAACTTCGGGTCAACGTGGCCCGAGGATTGCGGGGCTCTGCCCCGCGCCCCGAAGCTCTGGAGATATAAATTATTCCCCGTCGCCAGTTATTCCGTAGCATAGCCGGGAAAATCAGTCAAGGGCAGCGCCGCCGCAGGCGGTGCCAGAGGCACCCTTGACGGATTTCTCCCGGTTATGCTTTTTCCCGATCAAGCGACGGGGATATAAATTCTCCAGAGCCGTTCCCCTTCCCGGGGGAAGGGGCGGAGGGGTTGGGCGATACCTTGCTTTTCCCTAAACCAAAACAGAAATGGAGGCTCAACCAATGAAACGACCTTTAGCGTACCTGACCGCCGCATGGAGCGGCGAGCCGGATGTTGATATGGAGCTGGCGGCCCACTACTGCCGCCTTGCTTATGAGGCGGGCTTTTCCCCGATCTGCCCGCTCTTGTATCTGCCGCTGTTTTTGAATGACAGCGTTCCCGAGGAACACAAGGCCGGGATTGATATGCGCCGGGATATGCTGCGGCGCTCCCATACCCTGATCGTCTGCGGCAGCGTTGTGGACGAGGATGTAAAAAACGATATTGCGGTTGCCGGGCGGCTGGGCATTGCGGCGACAACGCTGGAAGGGGTGCTTGCCGTGAAGGGACACGGCACCCCGGGCCATGCCGGACATTAAGCTGGGGAGCCTTTTCGACGGGATCGGCGTGTTCCCTCTGGCTGCTTCCCGGTGCGGTATCCGTCCGGTATGGGCCAGTGAGATTGAAAAAGCGCCCATCTCCATAACCAAAAGGCACTTTCCCGACATGGTGCATTTGGGGGATATTACGAAGGTGGACGGCGGGAAAATCCCGCCGGTCCATGTGATAACCTTCAGCTCTCCCTGTCAGAACCTTTCTCTGATCGGCAACCGCTCCGGCCTTGCCGGGGCAAAATCAAGCCTGTTCTATCAGGCGTTTCGTATCATACAGGAAATGAGGGATGCTACTGATAACCTATATCCAGCTATCGCTGTTTGGGAAAACGTCATGGGAGCGTTTTCTACAAATGACCGGATGGACTTTAGAGCCGTCCTATCCGCCTTCTCGGACACCGAAGTTCCAATGCCTCCTTCGGGAAGATGGGGAAACGCCGGAATGGTGCGAGGGGGAACGCCTGATGTGTGCTGGCGGCTCATGGACGCCCAGTATTGGGCAGGCTCCCGAAGGCTGGCACGAAGGCAGCGGATTTTCGTCGTGGCGGATTTTGGAGGCAGACGTGCCGCAGACATACTATTTAAGCCCCGTCCAATGCTCCCACTTCCTCCGCCTTGCGGAGAGGGCGGGCGGGCCGCCGCCGAAGGAGATCGAACAGCTTCTTTTGAAACAGGGCGGCAGATACCAGTCATCCACCCCTTTCAGTGCTTCCGTATGCGGGGAGCGGCAAAAAGGCAGGAAGAAACGGCCTTCCGAAACAGCTTCGGATTACCAACTGACCCTTTTCCCACTCTTTTAGCCAGTGATGTAACGCCCTTTGCCTTCTGGTATGAGGGCGACCCGGAGGGCGGCTGTATCCGTTTTCTGACGGAAACAGAAAGTGAACGGCTGATGGGGCTGCCGGAGGGCTGGACAAAGTACGGGGCGGACGGCATGGAGATCCGGCCTCTGCAACGCTACAAGGCGCTGGGAAATGCGATTGCCCTCCCTTGCGCCGATTACATTATGGCCGGGATCTATGAGGTGCTGGCTGACCGGGCCGGAAAGGAGGAATGAGCCCATGTTTGAAGCCTATATAACCAATACAGCCCTGTACCCCTTAATGGGGATCGAGGTAGGGACAACGGTACATTTCCCCACGACGACACAGGAGTTGCAGGCCGCCCTTGCCAAAATCGGGATAGACGGGAAACGGTACAGCGAAGTGTTCTTTACCAGCTTTGACAGCGATGTGCTGGGGCTCTACGATCATCTCTACGAATGTGAGAACATCGACGAGCTGAACGAGCTGGGCCACGCCCTGCTGGAAGTACGGGATAAGGGCGGACTGGAAACCTTTGAAGCCGCTCTTGTCTTGGGAAACCACACAAGGAGCGTGAAGGATTTGATAAACCTGACGCAGAACCTTGACCTTTACCGCTTTTACCCGGATATTTCCGATGATGAAGGGCTGGGCCGTCTTTACGCCGACGAGCTTGGGACTATCGACATACCGGAGCACATTCAGAACTACTTCGATTATGAGGCATACGGGCGGGATGTGCGTATCAACGAGGGCGGCGTATTCGCTCCCGGTGGGTATGTGTCGGCAGTCCCGGAGGGCTTCAAGGAGTATTACCACGGGCCGCAGGACATTCCGCCGGAACACCGGATATTTGCCTATCCTGAAAAGGCCGAGCCTGTCCACTCCATTCTCGCTGCACTCAAACGGTTTCAAGAAGCCCCGCCCGCTCCGAAAAAGGACAAGGCGGGGCCTTCCCATGAAGAACGGTAAGACTTCGGGCCAGCATGGCCCGAAGCATGAAGGAGGTGCATACCATCAACTATTACCCTATCAATGAAGGAGCCGCCCGCCGGGCAAAGGAAATGAACAGCTTTTCCGACTACAAGGAAGGGAGCGCAACGGCGGAATACCGGGCAATGGTGGACAAGGCCGCCGCCATAGCGGAACAGCAGAAATCCCGGGTGGACCCCATGTACCATGAGAAGATCGACCATCTGTTAGACACCTACGCCCGCAAGCTGGCCGAAAACATGAACCAGGGCTTTGCCATTGACGCAAGGGTTCCCTCTGTGATGATCGCCGGACCTGCCAATTTCCCGGTGGGAAAGAAGGAAAAACAGAACCGGGCCCGGGACAGCAACATGGAGGAATGGCGGTATATTCAAGGGCTGCTGGATAAGATACGCAGTACCGGCATGGGCGGGATCAGCGCCGATGACCCGGCAGCGATTGAAAAGCTCCAGAAGAAGCTGGACGGGCTGGAACGCTCCCAGCTCATTATGAAGGAGGTCAACGCCTATTACCGCAAGCATGGCAAGCTGGATGGCTGTGCGCTGCTGTCGCCGGACCAGATCGAAAAGCTGAAAGCAAGCATGGCGTCAAGCTGGCGGAGCGACCCGAGGCCCTTTGAAAGCTACCAGCTTACCAACAACAATGCGGAGATCCGCCGGGTAAAGGCCCGTATCGAACAGCTTTCCAAACAGGCACAGCAGGAATTTTCCGGCTGGGAGTTCGATGGGGGCCGTGTGGAAATGAACCGGGAGGACAACCGCTTGCAGGTGTTCTTTGACGGAAAGCCTGACGCGGACACCCGGGCCGAGCTGAAAAGCAACGGTTTCCGCTGGGCTCCCAGCGTGGGCGCATGGCAGAGGCAGCTCACGGACAACGCCATCCGGGCGGCTGACCGTCTGGAATGTATCAAGCCGCTGTCCGGCGAAAAGCCCTCCCAGCTTCAAAAGAAGCCCTCTATCTTGCAGACCATGCGGGAACAGGGCGAAAAAGTCCAGACGGAGCCGGAAAAGAAAGCTCCGTCCGGCAGAGATGCCGAGCGGTAAGCCTCGGGCCACATTGGCCCGAGGTTTTCTGTTCCCCGAGATTGTACGGGGGCCTCCCGGATAGCGGGAACCCCGACGGAAAGGAGGTTTTATGCAGGAAGAAGTAAACCAAAAAACGGTTGCCCTTTCGATCAGGACAACGAAGCTCACGGGAAAAGTGCTGGCTGCCGCTCTTGGGAAGGTAGCGCGGGCGCTGCAAAAGCACCACCGGAAGGCGCTGACCCCGCAGGGACGCCAGAGTGTAAAAAAGCTGATGAACCACTATGGCGGCAAAAGCGCCATGCCCTATGTGGGAGCCCCAAAGGATTTTGACCGGATCGCAAAGGAGTTCCATGTGGACTACGCTTTCCATAAAGTGAGCCCCGGTCATTACCTGCTGTTTTTCAAAGCCAATCAGGCGGACGCTATCACGGCGGCCTTCCAGAAGTACAGCGCAAAGGTGCTGAACAAAGAGCAGGACAAGGCTTCCATCCTCGGCCAGCTTCGGAAATTCACGGAGCAGATCAGGACGCAGGCAAAGGAAAAGCAGCGGACCAGAGAGGCGGTGAAGGACGGACGTTGAGTGACAAGATTAGAAAATATGTGCTCCCAAACCTGCCGTACCTCTTTGTGTTCTGGTTCTTCTCCAAAATCGGGACGGCCTACCGGATCGCCCCCGGCACAGACTTCGGGACAAAGCTCATGGGGATGCTCGATACCTTCCCCAAAGCCTTTGAAACCTACTGGCCGGGGCTGGGCGGTATTGACCTGCTGGTGGGCCTTGCCGGTGCGGCTGGGGTGTATCTGCTGATACAGTCAAAGATCAGGCAGGCGAAAAAATTCCGGCGGGATGCAGAGTACGGCACTGCCCGCTTTGGAACAAAGGAGGATATAAAGCCGTTTGTTGACCCTAAATTTCAGAACAATGTCATTCTGACCGGGACGGAGTTCCTTACCATGAACACCCGTCCGAAGATACCCGCCAATGCCCGGAACCTGAACGCCTGCGTCATCGGCTCGTCCGGTTCGGGCAAGACAAGGTTCTGGCTGACCCCGCAGCTCCTTCAAGCCCATTCCTCGTATGTGGTGGTAGACCCGAAGGGCGGCACCCTCGACCAGTGCGGGCGGTTTCTGCAATGGGAGAAATACAGGGTGCGGGTGTTCAACAGTATCGACTTTTCAAAATCCATGCACTACAATCCGCTGGCCTATATCAAGACGGAAAGCGATGTTTTGAAATTTGTTACCGCCCTGATTGCCAACACCAAAGGCGACGGCAAGGAGGGCGACGAGTTCTGGACAAAAGCAGAAACCCTCTTGTACTGCGCCCTTGTGGCCTACATCGTCTTTGAGGGGCCGGAGGAAGAACGCAACATGAATACGCTGGTGGAAATGATAAACAGCATGGAAGTCCGGGAGGATGACGAAACCTTCAAAAACGCGGTGGACTATATGTTTGACGGGCTGGAACGCCGCAGCCCCCAGCACTTCGCCGTGAGGCAGTATAAGAAATACAAGCTCGCCAGCGGCAAGACAGCCAAAAGCATTTTGATTTCCTGCGGTGCAAGGCTGGCTCCTTTTGATATTCCCCAACTCCGGGAGATCATGTCCTATGACGAACTGGAGCTTGATAAGCTGGGGGACGAAAAATCGGCGCTGTTCTTCCTTATCAGCGACACGGACACCACCTACAACTTTTTGGTTGCCCTCGCTTTTTCGCAGATGTTCAACCTTCTGTGTGAACGGGCTGACAACACCTATGGCGGGCGTCTGCCCTACCATGTGCGGGTGCTGTGGGACGAGGCTGCCAACACCGGGCAGGTGCCGGGGCTGGAAAAGATCGTGGCAGTCATCCGCTCACGGGAAATCAGCCTGACGCTCTTTTATCAGGCTATGAGCCAGTGCAAGGCATTGTACAAAGACCATTCCGAAACCATCATGGGCAACATGGACAGTATCGTATTCCTCGGAGGCCGGGAGGCTTCCACCCTAAAGGATATTTCGGAAAACTGGCTGGGCAAGGCCACCATCTCTATGCAGACCGAGGGCCGAAGCCGTGGACAGTCTGAAAGTTACAGCCAGAATATGCAGCGGCTTGGCCGGGAGCTGATGACCACCAGCGAGATCACCACCATGCCCGGGGATAAATGTATCTTGCAGCTTCGGGGGCTCCCGCCCTTCCTGTCCCCGAAGTATGACTTGAAAAAGCACCCGAATTACAAGTACACAGCCGAATTTGATAAAAAGAAAAACGCCTTCCGCTTGGAAAGCCTGTTCCGCCACCGGCCATTGAGACTAAAGCCGGAGGACGAATACACGGTGTACGAAGTGGACGGCTCCGACACGGACGAAGAAGCTGACCTGTTGAACTTCGATGATCTGGACAGCGACGAGTTCGTGTAACTTCGGGCCATGATGACCCGAAGCGCCGCCGATGTGGGCGGCTTTTTTTGTACCCAAAACCATCAAACAAACAAAATGGAGGAACGTATATGGAATTTTTCAATCAGGCAATCGACATTCTCAAAATTCTGGTCATGGCTCTTGGCGCCGGTCTGGCGGTATGGGGCGTCATCAACCTTCTGGAAGGTTACGGGTCGGACAACCCTGCGGCAAAGTCTCAGGGCATGAAGCAGCTCATGGCTGGCGGCGGTGTTGCCCTCATCGGCACCACCCTTGTACCTCTGCTCTCCGGACTGTTCGGTTAATCACAAAACAAGGAGGTAATCGCCTTTGGACAGCATACTCCAACAGATCACAGACTGGCTGAAAGAAATGCTCGTTTCAGCTATTATGGGAAATCTGTCGGGGATGTTTGAGTCCGTCAACAACCAGGTTGGCGAGATAGCAACCTCCGTTGGCATGACCCCGGCGAATTTTTCGCCGGGTGTCTTTGCCATGGTACGAAACATCTCCGAGTCAGTGATTATCCCAATCGCAGGCTTGATTCTGACCTTCATTGCCTGTTATGAGCTAATTCAGATGATTATTGACCACAACAATCTGGCAAATTTTGAAACCTGGATCTTCTTCAAATGGGTGTTCAAGACTTTTGTTGCGGTCATGTTAATCACAAACACATTCAATATCACGATGGCTGTGTTTGATGTGACACAGCACGTTATAAACGCAAGCGCCGGTATCATATCCGGAAATACTGCCATAGATGCTTCGGCATTGGAAACAATGGAAGAAACGCTGATGGCAATGGATTTGGGTCCTTTGCTCGGCTTGTTCCTGCAATCCTTTATCGTGCAGGTCACGATGTCCGCTTTGGCAATCATCATCTTTGTGATCGTCTACGGTCGAATGATTGAAATTTATCTGATGGTCAGCCTTGCCCCGATTCCGCTTTCCACTTTTGGAAACAGAGAACAGAGCAATATCGGACAGAATTATCTGCGTTCGCTGTTTGCAATCGGATTCCAGGGATTCCTGATTATGATCTGCGTGGGCATTTATGCGGTGCTGATTCAGTCTATCGCATTCAGTGATGACATCATCGGTTCTATCTGGGGTGTTATGGGCTACACCGTCCTTTTGTGCTTCACCCTGTTTAAGACTGGTTCGCTTGCGAAGGGTGTATTCAGCGCTCACTAAGGGAAGGAGGAAATTGTTTGGCAGCGTATATTCCCGTACCTCGTGACCTGACGAGGGTAAAAACAAAAGTGTTCTTCAATCTGACGAAACGGCAGTTACTTTGCTTTGGTGCGGCGGCGCTCATCGGAGTGCCGATTTTCTTTCTGGTCAAAGCAACCGGAAATGTGAGCCTTGCAGCACTGTCCATGATGATCGTCATGTTACCGTTGTTCTTTCTGGCAATGTATGAAAAGGATAGTCAGCCGTTGGAAGTGGTTGTAGAACACTTCATTCAGACCAAATTCGTTCGTCCCAAGGTTCGCCCTTATCAGACGGACAACTATTATGACGCTTTGATGCGTCAGTACAAACTGGAAAAGGAGGTTGAACGAATTGTTTTTCAAAAAGAAGCCACAGGCAAGAAACATCAAAATGCCTGCAAATCTGAATCGGAAGCAGCAGCGAGAAATTAAAGCTGTTGTGGAACGGGCAAAGAAGGACAACGGTATTCCGCAGACTGCACAGCAGTCCATTCCCTTTCAGAGAATGTTCCCGGATGGCATCTGCCGTGTCACTGACAGTTATTACACCAAGACCATTCAGTTTCAGGACATCAACTATCAGCTGGCACAGCAGGAAGATAAGACTGCCATCTTCGATGAGTGGTGCAGTTTCCTGAATTTCTTTGACAGCTCCATTCACTTTGAGCTTTCCTTTATGAACCTGAGTACCGATGCTGAAAGCTTTGAAAAGAGTATCCGTATCCCGTTCAAGAAGGACAGCTTCAATCCCGTCCGTGCCGAGTATAGCCAGATGCTGAAAAAGCAGTTGGCGCAGGGCAACAACGGCTTGACCAAAACCAAGTACCTGACATTCGGCATTGAAGCCGAATCCATGCGGCAGGCAAAGCCGAGACTCAACCATATCGAAAACGATCTGCTCAATAACTTTCGGCGTTTGGGTGTCATTGCCACTACCATGAACGGCAAAGAGCGGCTGCATCTGATGCACTCTATGTTCCACATGGGTGATAATGATAAGTTCTTCTTCGATTGGAAGTATCTTGTGGAATCCGGGCTGTCCGTAAAGGACTTCATTGCTCCGACGGCGTTTGCCTTTAAGACCAACCGCACCTTCCAGATGGGCAGTATCTTCGGTTCGATGTCTTATCTGGCAATTACGGCATCAGACCTGTCTGATCGTATGCTGGCGGATTTTCTGGATATGGAATCCACGCAGATCGTGACCATGCACATCCAGTCGGTTGACCAGACTGCGGCGATTAAGACCATCAAGAGAATCATCACCGAGCTTGACCGTTCCAAAATCGAGGAACAGAAAAAGGCTGTGCGTTCTGGCTATGACATGGACATTATCCCATCTGACCTTGCTACCTATGGTAAAGATGCGAAGTCACTTCTGAAAGAATTGCAGAGCCAGAATGAGCGAATGTTCATGGTGACATTTCTGGTGCTGAACACCGGGCGCACCGAGCAGGAACTGGAGAACAATGTGTTCCAGGCACAGAGCATCGCCCAGAAGCATAACTGCAATCTGCGTCGTTTGGATTTTCAGCAGGAATCCGGACTGATGAGCAGCCTGCCTTTGGCACAAAACCTGATTGAGATTCGTCGTGGCCTGACTACCAGTTCCACGGCTATTTTTGTGCCTTTCACCACGCAGGAGCTGTTCCAGAATGGTGGAGAAACGCTCTATTACGGGCTGAATGCTCTGTCGAACAACCTTATCATGGTGGACAGAAAGAAGCTCAAGAACCCCAACGGACTGATTCTGGGTACTCCCGGTTCCGGTAAATCCTTTTCCGCAAAGCGTGAAATCACCAATGCGTTCCTGGTTACGGATGACGATATTATCATCTGCGACCCCGAAGCGGAATATGCGGCTCTGGTTCACAAGTTCAATGGTCAGGTGGTAAAAATCAGCTCCTCCAGTACCAACTATATCAACCCTATGGACATCAACCTGAACTACTCTGAGGATGACAACCCGGTAGCACTGAAAGCTGATTTTATCCTGTCCCTCTGTGAGTTGATTATGGGCAGTAAGGATGGCTTGCAGCCTATCGAAAAGACGGTTATCGACCGTTGTGTGCATCAGATTTACCAGAGATATTTCGACAATCCTGCCCCTGAGAATATGCCGATCCTTGAGGATTTGTATGATGCCCTTCTGAAACAGGACGAAAAGGAAGCCCACCATGTAGCGACCGCCTTGGAAATCTATGTTAAGGGTTCTCTGAAACTGTTTAACAACAGAACCAATGTGGATATTCAGAATCGTCTGGTGTGCTTCGACATTAAGGAGCTGGGCAATCAGCTGAAAAAAATCGGTATGCTGATCGTTCAGGATCAGGTCTGGGGGCGTGTAACTGCCAACCGTTCTGCCGGTAAATCGACCAGATATTATATTGACGAGTTCCATCTGCTTCTGAAGGAAGAACAGACGGCAACCTATTCCGTAGAAATCTGGAAGCGATTCCGTAAATGGGGCGGCTTGCCGACCGGTATTACTCAGAATGTCAAAGACCTGCTTCGTTCCCCGGAGATTGCCAACATCCTCGAAAACTCTGATTTCATCTATATGCTGAATCAGGCAAGCGATGACCGAAGTATTCTGGCACAGCGGTTGAACATTTCGCCGCATCAGCTGTCCTATGTAACCAACTCCGGTGAGGGCGAAGGACTTCTGTTCTATGGCAATGTGATTCTGCCGTTCATTGACCGATTCCCGACAGATCTGGAACTGTATCGCATTATGACCACGAAGTTAAACGAGGTGGCACAGGAAAAGGAGGCGTAATGTATGGCGAAAAGACCTACACGACTCCGTTTTACCGAAGATGACCTTGCAGATTCTCATGTGAAGAAAGCTGCCGACCGTGCAGATAAGGCGGTTGATAGGGCTGAAAAAGCGGCAGACAAATTGGCTTCTAAAAAGGCAAAGCCGAAGCTAAAGCTGGAAACAGATGCAGCCGGTTCCCGTAAAGCAAAGCTCCGTTTTGAAAAAGCGGAGTTTACGGAAATCGAGCGCCCATCTGTGGCAAAGCACATGGCAAGCCGTGGTGCCGCAGTCACGCTCACATCCAAAGCACATCGGGCGGTGTCAGAATATGAGGATGATAATATCGGCGTTCAGGCTGTGCAGGAAACGACCAAGGCTGTTGAATCCACTGTCTATACCGTCGATCATGCCGTTTACAGTCACAAGCTGAAAGCCTACGACAAGGCGGAAAAGCTGGTTGAGAAGTCAGATAAAGCAAATGTAAATGCCCTGTATGAGAAGTTCAAAAAGGACAACCCCGATGCCGGTTCCAATCCCTTTTCCCGTTGGCAACAGAAAAGGGCAATCAAGAAAGAATATGCTGCCGCCAAAGCCGGTAAGAATACCGCTTCGACAACGGCTTCTGCATCTAAGGGTGCAGGCAAGGCAACGGGCAAAGCAGCTCAGGGAGCCAAGAACATCACAGAAAGAGTAACGGAGTTCTGCACCACACACTCTAAAACGATTCTGTTTGTTTTGATTGCCGGACTGCTTTTTATGATACTCTCAGGGATGTTCTCGTCTTGTTCGGCTATGTTCCAAGGCGGCACACAGATCATTCTGGGAACTTCTTTTACTGCAAAAGAGGAAGATATTATTGGTGCGGACAATGATTACAAGGCTTTGGAAGCTGCGCTCCGCAATAAAATCAATAATATCGAGCGTACTCATAGCGGATATGACGAGTACCGGTATGACCTTGATGAAATCAACCACAATCCTTATGAGCTGGCGGCGTATTTGACGGTGAAGTTTGAGGATTACACCAGAGATGAGGTGCAGGCTACCCTGCAATGGCTATTTGAGCAACAATATGAGCTGACCCTGACGGAAGTAGTAGAGATTCGTACACGAACAACATCTTCTACTGATCCCGAAACGGGAGAGACAACAACAGAGGAAGAAGATTACGAATATTATATTCTGAATGTGAAGCTCAGAAATAAGGGCTTGAACAGTGTGATTTCAAATTCCGGCTTGTCGGAAGATGATATGGAGCGATATAGAATTTTGCTTCAGACAAGGGGCAACAGACCGGATATTTTCGGAAATGACATTTACGCCACCCCTGGCGGCGAGTACACCGATTATGATATTCCGGGCGAAGCGCTGACAGACACAAGATTTGCCAATATGATTCGGGAAGCTGAAAAATATCTGGGATACCCGTATGTGTGGGGCGGCAGCAGCCCGTCTACCTCCTTTGACTGCTCCGGATTTGTTTCCTATGTAATCAATCACTGCGGAAACGGTTGGAGTGTTGGTCGTTTGACCGCAAACGGTTTGATGGGCGTATGCGACATTATCCCGAAAAGCTCTGCCAAACCGGGAGATTTGATTTTCTTCCAAGGCACTTATGATACCTCCGGTGCATCACACGTTGGTATCTATGTTGGCAATGGTATGATGATCCACTGCGGAAACCCCATTTCCTACGCTTCTATCGAATCGAATTACTGGCAACAGCATTTTTACTGCTTCGGCAGAATCAGAAACTAAAGGAGGGATGGCGATTGAGTGCCAAGTTAGACAGAATAGGTGCAGACCTTGAAAAAGCCCGTAAGAAACGGGCAGAATGGGATGCTAAGGTGAAAGACCTGGAACGCAGATACCGTGAGGAGGAAAATTCCGAAATCCATGAGATGGTTCATGCTGCGAACCTGAATCCCGAACAGCTTTCCGAGCTGCTCCGTATGTTTGCTGCGGATATGGCTCCGAAGCCTGATACGATCAATACTATGAATGAGGAGGAAACGCAGAATGAGATTTAAGAAAATTGGAGCCGCATTGCTGGCGTGTGCAATGTGTTTTGGCGTGTTTTCTACAACGGCATTTGCCTATGTAGATGAAAGCGTAGCGACTGAAGAACCTGCGGTCGAAGAAAAAGTTCCCGAAACAGAGCCGGAGGAGCCGATGCTACCGCTTACTCCCGACGGCAATCTGACTTTGGTTGATGACGCTGGCTCGCCTACGAAAAGCGGAAAGCAGTTCATTACCGCTGTAACCAAAAACGGAAACTACTTCTATATCATCATTGACCGTGATGATAAGGGCGAGGAAACCGTGCATTTTCTGAATCAGGTGGATGAAGCCGACCTGCTCAAGCTGATGGACGAGGAAGAAGTTGCAGAGTTCACCAAGCCGGTTGAGGAAACAAAGCCGGAAGTAGTTGAAACAGTTCCTGAAATTACAGAACCGACACCGGAGGAAAAGCCGAAATCCACAAATATGCTCCCGGCGATTCTTACTCTGATTGTGCTTGCCTGTGGTGGTGGATTCTTCGTATTTAAGAAAGTCCAGGAAAAGAAGAAGGCACAGGAAGCGGCAAAGCCTGACCCAGATGCTGATTATGTGGACGATGACGAGGACTATGGGTACGATCCGGAGTTTGAGGACGACGATGAAGATAGCTCCGTCGATGAAGATGATAATGAACCTGTGTAAACAGGATAGGCTTGATGCCTGGGGCAGCCTTCGGGTTGCCTTTACATAGCATCTGCTTTCAAAAAATAAAATATTTTGTGTTTTTTAAAGCGATCTCTTGAATATTCTGTGTGGTAGGTGTGCATACTATTATTTCA
>OLZJ01000762.1_pt1 | contig 15646 bp, 9 predicted proteins | sample 1673951 | NCBI WGS metagenome assembly OLZJ01 (sample SAMEA103958135, study PRJEB25191) | human gut metagenome
TGTCCATGCCGATGAGGGAGGCTGCATCCATGTTCACATGGAACGAGATGTCCCACGCAGGGCGGCCGAAGGCGGCGGAGAGGTTCTCGGCCAGCACGTTCTTGCCGGTGGCCTTGCCGCCCGCCAGCAGCAGGTTTTCGCCGCAGAGCAGGGCGGCCAGCGCCTGCTCCCACACCTCTTTGCCGTAGTAGGTAAAGGCCGGGGCCGGGATGCGGGGCCGCAGCGCAGCGTCCAGCGGATGGGCAGTGCGGTATTCTTCCACCGCAGAAAGCAGGGCCGGGTCCACGCCCTCCTGCCGCAGCGTCTCAAGAAGTTCAGACATTGTACAATACACCTCGATGCTTTGCCGGTTGTTTGCAGCAAACCGGCTGCTCAGCCCTATCATAGCACAATCGCGGGCATTTGTGTAGGGGGTGTGCGGGGCAAAACAGCAAAGAGGGGCAGCCCCGACCGGGACCGCCCCTCTTCCCATGAAAAAGAAGAAAAGAAGAAATGTTGGATCTATGCAGGAGAACTGCGCCTTATCAGGCGTTCTCCAAGCCTGCCATCTGCTTGATGGATTTAATGGCAAAGGTCAGGGTACGACCGCAGGCAGTACCGCCCATGACGCAGGGATAGTTGTTCTGGAAGAAGCTGCCGGACATTTCACCGGTGATATACAGACCGGGGATCGGCTCATTGTTGCTGTCCTTGGCCTGGCAGTTCTCGGTGATGGAGATGCCCTGCATACTGCACAGCAGAGAGGCACCCAGCCAGCAGCCGTAGAAGGGAGCGGTGCGGATGGCGCTCAAACGGCTTGCAGGCTTGCCGAAGTCCTCATCGTTCTGTTTGTCATACAGCTCATTGTAGCGGGCAACGGTGGCTACAAAGTTGTCCTTGTCGGCACCGGTAAAGCCCATCTTGTCGGCAAGCTCTTCAATGGTGTCCGCCTTCATGATCAGGCCCTCACCCTCGTACTGCTCCAGCTGACCTTCCATCATGCCGGGGATGTAACGGGTCAGTGCAGAGCAACCGATGGTGTGGAAGCGATCTACGTCGCTGCGGAAGTTTGCATCGTGGATCATGGCATAAACATGACCCGGCTGCTGGAAGGAAGCGTGAGAAGCGTTGTCGTACTCCTGGCTCTCATTCATAAAGCGTTCGCCATGGCGGTTGACCTTCAGGAAGGGCTGGCTGCCGGGATTGTACTGCCCCACAGTGCCGGGGAAAGCCTTGCCGCCAAAGGCGTTCTCGCTGACCGCATAGCCGGCATCCACACCGGGTGCCACCAGACCACGGTCGAACAGAACGGGAGCGGGCTCTGCATCCAGATGTGCACCTGCCCAGATCGCGGCACGGATGCCGTAACCCTTGTCGGCAGGCGTATAGGAGCAGGCAGTGGTCACACTGGTGCCCAGCGGGTCCAGCTGCTCCATCATGTAGGGGTTGCCGGCATAGCCGCCGCAGGCCAGCAGCACGCCCTTGGCTGCGTTGATGCGGATAAAGTGGTCATCTTCGGTACTCTGGGCGATCACGCCGGTGATGCGGCCGTCGGCATCCTTTTCCAGCTTGGCAAGGCCGGTGTTAAAGTCGATGCTGTAGCCCTTGCTCTCGATATACTCCTGAAATACCACGTTGCGGGGCTTTTCGGCGCTGCTGTAGTCGACTTGCTGCACAGGGAACATCAGCTTGCTCTGGCTCACCTGCGTGTCATCCGGCCACTTGGCTTCGTCGCCGGCGGTCAGGTTGCACACATAGTTATAAGGTTCGTTTTCCAGGATGCCGGAAACAAAATCATGCATGGCAGCGGATTCGTTGATCCAGGTCTTGACCACGCGCTGGTCGCAACGACCGCCCATAGTACGGGAGATCTCGCTCAGCAGCTCGGCGCGGTCAACCGGAGCGATCCCTTTTTTCTTTGCTTCGCTGCTATCAATGGTGCCGTACCAGTGACGGGTCTCCATGACGGAAGAATTCTGTTCGATCAGGCGGAAATCCAGCCCGTTCTGTGCAGCATAAGCGGCTGCGCACATACCACCGTTGCCTGCGCCCACGATGACGATATCGGTATCCCATGTCTCGGTGATGGCGGCCTCGTCGATGTCGGGCTCGGTGCCCAGCCAGTCGTTCTCATCGCCGGTGGGCAGCTGCACGCTCGCAACCACAGCCTCGCCCTTGGCCTGTGCGTAGCAGCTCTTGGCAGCCTTCATCACGGCATTGGAGGTGACGGTAGAGCCGGAAACACCGTCGATCTCGGCAGAACCGGCAGCCATCAGCTGCTTGCGCAGCTCATCGGCAGCGGCAGCGCCGTAGGAAGCAGTCTCGCCGGAGGTGTCTACCACCACATCGGTAACGGCACTGTCAGAGAAGGTCATGGTGACCTTGACGGTGGAGGAGATGCCCTCGGCAGTGCCCTCGTAAGTGCCGGGGGTATACAGACCGGCAGCGCTGCCGGAAGCAGCGGTGGAGGTGGAGCCGGAGGCTGCATTGCAGGCAGCCAGAGCACCGGCGGTGACACCGCTCATGGCGGCGGCAGCGGCGATCTTCAGAAAGCCTTTGCGGGAGATCTTGTTCATAGTGGTTTCCTTCTCTTTCTCTTCTTGTGTCTCTTTGTGATTTTTGGCCCTGCTCTGTGGAAAAATCTGCACAGAACCAACAAAAACAGTTTAGCATACCTGTGAAAAGTATGTCAATCAATTTGGGGGCACGGAACGCCTTAAACTTTGTTAAACATTTGGCGCAGGTACGGTCCGGTCAATGGAGAAAAATGCAGGCTCTGCGGGGATTTTTGCCAAAAACAATGCACGGAAACATTGCGCAGGTGTTGCGGTTATGTTACAATTGAGTTGCACACAGAAGCCGGCCAGCCACGACCGGCAGAACGGCAGCAAACGCTGTCACGGAAAGGAAGATTTTGGTATGAAGGTGGCAATGATCGGGCACAAGGACTTCCCGTCCCGTTCGGGTGGTGTGGAAGTCATGGTCGGCGGGCTGGCAGCCAGCCTGGTCCGGCGCGGTTATGAGGTCACGGTGTACAACCGCGGCCTGCAGAAGGGGCACAATGTTTACACGACCGAGGGCGTGCAGGCCCGCCGCATCTTTACCTTTCAGAAGGCGTCGCTGAATGCCATGGTCTATTCGTTCCTGGCCACCTTTGACGCCCTGACGCGGGACTGCGATGTGATCCACTACCACGCCATCGGCCCATCGGTGCCGCTGGTGATCGCCAAGCTGTTCGGCAAGCACACGGTGTGCACCGTGCACGGGCTGAACTGGAAGGTGGACAAGTGGGGCGGCTTTGCCAGCGCCTACCTGAAGCTGGGTGAGCGGGTGGCCGCAAAGTATGCGGATGATCTGGTGGTGCTGTCGGAGAGCGAGTGGAACTATTTTCAGGAGAAGTATGATCGTACCGCCATCCTCATCCCCAATGCGGTGCAGATGCGCCAGCCGCTGCCCTGCAACCTGATTCGCGAAAAATACGGGCTGGAAGCCGGGAGCTACATTCTGTATGTGGGCCGCATCTCGCCGGAAAAGGGCCCGCTGGACCTGGTGGAGGGCTATCTGAAAGCCCACACGGACAAAAAACTGGTGCTGGCCGGCCCCTTTGCGGAGACCGAGTACTGCACCACGGTGCAGGAGAAGATCGCGGGCAACCCCAACATCATCACGACGGGCTATGTGGTGGGCGACGCGCTGCTGGAGCTGTACAGCAACTGCGCCCTGTTCGTGCTGCCCAGCCACACCGAGGGCCTTTCGCTTTCGCTGCTGGAGGCACTGTCGCTGGGGGTGAAGTGCCTCGTGAGCGACATCCCGGAGAACACCACGGTGACCGCCGACTACGGCACCGAGTTCCGCACCGAGGACACCGACAGTCTGGCCCGGGCACTGGAGCGGGACACCGCCCGGCCGCTGACCCCGGAGCAGAGCAAAGCGCAGCTGGACTATGTGCGGGCCAATTTTGACTATGATATCATGCTGGATCGGTATGAAGAAGTGTACCATCATGTGACCGGAGATCCGCTCAAGGCGATGCCTTCGCATGGAGGTGCGGTGTGATGGACAACGCACAAAACCCGACCGGTCCGGTCCTGACCGCGGCCGAAAGCCGCCGCCGGGTGCTGCACAACATGTGCTCGTCGCTGTTGTACAACCTGTCGGTGATCCTGTTCGGCCTGCTGCTGCCGCGGCTGTACCTCACCAGCTTCGGTTCGGAGCTCAACGGTCTGGACAGCACCATCAAGCAGGTCTTTTCCTGTCTGACTCTGCTGGAAGCGGGCGTGGGCCTGGCCTCGCAGCAGGCCTATTACCTTCCGGTGGCCGTGGGCGACCGGAAAGCCATCAACGGCATTTTTTCGGCCACGCATCACTATTACCGCTGCACCGGTATCGTGTATCTGCTGGTCACGGTGGTGTTTGCGCTGCTGTACCCCCTGTGCATCAACACAGTGCTGTCCTACGGCACCGTGAGCCTGATCGTGGTGTTCTACGGCATCCCGGGCATCGTGAGCTATCTGGTGCAGGGCAAATACCGCTCCTTTATGGAAGTGGAAGGCAAAAACTATGTGATCACCTACATCACCACGGCCACCATGGCGGCGGGCAACCTGCTGCGCATGCTGGCGCTGCTGCTTACCCGCAGCATCCTGTTGGTGCAGGTGACCTACTGCGTGCCTTCGGTGTTCCAGGTGCTGGTGCTTACGGCCTATATGCGCAAAAACTATCCGTGGCTCAACGCGCACGATACCCCCAATCTGGAGGCGCTGGCCCAGCGCGGCTCGGTGCTGGTGCATCAGCTCACGAGCATCGTGTTCAACAACACCGACACGATCCTGATCTCCAGCCTGTGCGGTCTGGCGTCGGCCAGTGTGTACACCATTTATATGCTGTTTTTCTCCAACATCGAAAAGCTGTTCTACTCGATCGTCAACAGCATCAGTTTTCGGCTGGGGCAGCTGTTCTATGTGGAGCCGGAAAAGTTCAAGCGACTGTACCGGCTGTACGATGCCCTTTACCTTTCCGCGGCCTTTGCACTGTTCACGACCGTGGCGGTGTTCCTGATGCCCATCATCGCGCTGTACACGGCGGGCGTGACCGATGCCGAGTACCTTGACACCCGCCTGCTGGTACTGTTTACGGCGGTGGAGCTGCTGTCCAGCGCCAAGCAGCCGTCGGGGATGCTGCTGAACATCAGCGGCCGCTTTGAAGAGACCCGGCAGCAGGCCCTGATCGAGATGGGCATCAACCTGCTGGTGTCGGTGATGTCGGTGCTGCGGTTCGGCATCGCGGGCTGCCTGTTCGGCACACTGGCGGCGCACCTGTACCGCTATACGGCGTTGATCCTTTTTACCCGGACCAAAGTGCTGGGAGAGTCGCCGGTGGGCGATTTTGTGCGGCTGGGCGTCAACGGGCTGCTCTGCTTTGTGCTGCTGTACCTGCTGGGATTTGACCGCTGCTATGGCGGCGGCTACCTGATGGTGTGCCTGAAGGGTGCGTTGTTCGGGCTGTGGGTGCTGCCGCTGTTCCTTGTGGTGAACGCGGTGCTGGACTGGCGCAATGTGGACACCCTGCGCGGGCTGCTGCACACGCTTACGATCAAAAAAGGAGCGACGGAGGAAAAACACGATGCGGAATGAAGAAGCGATGTGTGAGGGCCTGCTCTCGGTCGTGATCCCGGTGTACAACATCCGGGACTATGTGGAGCGCTGTGTCCGCTCGGTGCTGGCGCAGCCGGATGTGCCGCTGGAAGTGCTCATCGTGGATGACGGCAGCACCGATGACAGCGGCGCGGTGTGTGACGCACTGGCGGCGGAGGACAGCCGAGTCACAGTGATCCATAAGCCCAACGGCGGCCTGTCGGACGCCCGCAATTACGGGCTGTGCCATGCACAGGGCGAGTATATCCTGTTCATGGACGGTGATGACTGGCTGGCAGAGAACGTTTGCCCCGGCCTGCTGCAGATGGCGCTGCAGGACCGGGCCGATGTGGTCATCGGCAAGGTGCATTTTCTGCGCGAGGAACCGGTGATGACCCGCTGGGAAGAAGCGGTGGAAAAAAACTTCACCTTTCACACAGTTTACACCGGTAAGGAGTATCTTTTGAAATGCCTGCAGACCGGTGGCCTGCGGGTGGAAGTGGGGCGGCACCTGTACCGCACCGGCTTTTTGCGGGCGAACGGCCTGCAGTTCTGCAAGGGCATCCTGCACGAGGACGAAGAGTTCACGCCGCGGGTGCTGCTGCAGGCGCAGCGGGTGGTGCTGACCGGGCAGGAAATCTACTATTACGATAACTGCCGCGCCGGTTCCATCACGCACGCGGAAGGATTGAGCACCCGCCGTGTTCAGGACCGGCTGCGCATCTACGACAGTCTGGCGGAGATCTACCGTACGGTGACCCCGCGGGCGCTGCGCCGCCGCCTGCAGGATGACCTGTGCTGGAAGTATCTGGACTGCGCGGCGCGGTTCGATTGCAGGACCCTGCCGGGCTACCGCCCGCAGCGGCTGCGGATGCTGCAGTTTGCCTGCACGCCCCGCCGCCGGGCCAAGGCAGCGCTGTTTGCCCTCTCGCCGGAGCTGTTCCGGCGGGTGATGAATCATTGACCCATTGACGAGGAAAGGCAGAAGAGCATGGCGCAACATGCAAGAATAAAACGAACGCCCCCGCCGGACGGCGCACGCCGCCGATGGTGGCAGAACCGGCTGCTGCAGCTGCTGGCGGCTTTTGTGCTGCTGTGCGGCGTGGCAGCTGCCGGACTGAAACTGTACACGGATTATACGAATAGTCATTTTCAGGTGACCTTTTACCGGGTGACCTCCAGCCATGTGTCGGAAAAGCTGCGGGTCCTGTTTTTGTCGGACCTGCACCTGCGGGAATACGGCGAGCACAACGAGGAGCTGATCCAGACCGTGCAGGAGCTGGACCCGGACCTGATCCTGCTGGGCGGTGACCTTGTCACCTTCCCGAACCCGGAGTATGAGAAGATGCTTTCGCTGTGCCGCAGCCTTGCCGATGTGGCCCCGCTGTACGGGGTGCTGGGCAACCACGAAAGCGAGATGATCTACGGCGGGGTGGATGACCAGCTGGCCGAAAAATTTTCGGAGGCCGGGGTGCAGCTGCTGCGCAATGAGACCCGCACCATCCAGATCGGGGAAAACAACGTGGAGCTCATCGGGCTGGAAGGTGCCCTGAAGGACTTTTACAAATACGGTGCCAGCGACTGTGTGGAGAGCCTGAGCCGCCAGTACGACACCTTCCGCATCTGCATCAACCATGTGCCCATGGCCTTTGTGGACTACATGCAGGATGCGCCCTTTGACCTGGCGCTGGCCGGGCACACCCACGGCGGCCTGATCCGCCTGCCGGTGCTGGGGCGGCTGTACACCGCAGAGGAGGGGCTGTTCCCGGAGTATGCGGGCGGCATGTACCAGCTGGACAGCGGGGCACCCCTCATCGTGGGCTGCGGCCTGGGCGACTCCAACCAGATCCCCCGCGTATACAATCCGCCGGAGCTGGTTCTGGTGGATGTGAACTGGTACTGAGATGAACGAACTTGAAAGGAGGCCCGGAGACGTGGTGACAAAGATCAAGCAGATTTTCAAACAGGCTGTGCTGCGCTTCTGGAGCCTGCGGGTGCCGTTGATCGTGGTGTGCATCCTGCTCGCGGCACTGCGGTGCACCGCACAATATCAGGACAGCAGCCGGGTGGCCTCGGCCCAGATGACCCTGAACTACTCCGAGGCATCGCAGGGGCTCAACCCCAACCGCACCCGGTTTACGACTACCGACCTGACCTCCGACGAGGTGCTGCAGAGCACCCTGTACAACGCCGGACTGGAAGGTCAGATGACGGTGGAACAGCTGCGCAAGGCCATTACGGTGGAACCCACCGATGTGACCAACGTGAGCAGCTCGGAAAACTACATCACCACCAGCTGCAGCATCAGCCTGCAGCTGGAAGAACCCTGCCAGCACCTGACCGCAGCCACGCTGCTCCGGATCTTCTGCGGCAGCTACAAGGATTATTTCATGGAGCACTACGGCGAGAACCAGAGCGTGTTCTCCTGCACCATGCCGGATTACTTTGACACCGAGCCGTATCTGCGCCTCAAGAGCCTGACGCTGCGGGCCAACCAGCTGGACCGCTACCTCACGGCCCGTGTCAGCGAGAACAAGAGCTATCAGGACGCCACCACCGGCAACACCTTCCTGAGCCTGTCCAAGCAGATCCAGAACGTGATCAACTACGAGATCCCGCGCATCCAGGCCTATATCCTGCGGGGCGGCCTGTCGGTGGATGTTTCTTCCCTGACGGCCATGCTGCAATACAAGCTGCAGATCGAGCAGCTGGACTATCAGGAGCAGATGGCCTACTACAACTCCGACAATCTGGGCATTGGCCTGTACGATGAGAGCATGAGCGCCATCGTCATGATCCCCACGCTGGACGAGAACAGCGAGTTCTATATGTCCCGCACCAAAACGGCGCTGGACACCATGGCCAGCGACGCCGACGGTGCCCTGGCGGAGGCGACCTCCCATCAGGATGTGATCACCACCACCCAGTATGTGGTGCAGCAAATGCAGACCATGAGCGACCCGGCGGGTCTGACCACGGTGAACGCCATGCTGCAGGAACTGGAAACCACCATGGATCAGATCCAGCAGGCACTGCGGGTGACGGATGCCTCCTATATCATCTATAAGACCCAGAACTACCTGGTGTTCAACTATGCGGCCGGCTCCTTTGTGCAGCAGATCGGCCTCAAGCGGGTGATCGTGGAAATGGCAGCCTTTGTGGTGCTGTGCTTCGGCCTGTGCATGGTGCGCACCGCCCGGCAGATCCGGAAGGAGGAACAGCGTTGAAAAAGTTTGATATCCTGCGCTACCTCCGGCGGTTCTTTGCACTGGTGCTGGCCGTGACCATGGTGGGCACAGTGGTGGTGTACTGGTACTGCAAGAACAACCAGACCTACACCGCCAGTGTGAACATCAAGTACCTGCACGACGGCATCAAGGACGGCTTTGCCCCGGACGGCACCGCCATGAACGTGGACGAGATCTATTCTTCCAAGGTCATCTCGCAGGCCATGGAGAGCCTTGGGCTGCAAAGCGGCATCAACCTTGTGCGCTCCCACTGCACGGTGGAAGAGCTGATCCCGGACGACCAGAAGGCCCTGCAGGAAGCTCTCATCGACAAGGGGGAAGAGTCTACCTACTTCCCGGACGAATACAAGGTGACGCTGGTGGTGGACGGCAGCCTGGGTGCGAGCTACGCCCGCCGGGTGCTGGATGCCATCGTCAGCAGCTATTCCACCATCTACACGGAGGAATATGTGGAGCTGCCCCTGACCATGAACCCCTCCAGCGGCCTGCTGAACAGCGGCTACGACTATTACGAGTGCGTGGACGTGCTGTCGGCCGACACCACCGAAGTGCTGAACTATCTGGAGGATAAAAAGACAAACTATCCCAACTTCCGCTCTTCGGTCACGGGTTATTCCTACGAGGACCTGTACGACATCTATAAGATGCTGTACGACTACGAGATCCCGTCGCTGTACGCGAATGTGATGACCGGGCCGCAGGTGCGCAACGCCGACAAGCTGTGCCGCAACCTGACCCAGAGCATCGAGAGCAGCGTGCAGAACGAGCAGGTGTATCAGGAGCGGGAAGCCTACCTCACCGGCCTGATCCAGAACTACTCGGAGAAGAACCGCGACCTGATCAACTACCATTACCACAACGACGCCAATGACAGCGGCACCGACTACATCCTGAAGAACGTAGAGGCCTACGATGACAACCAGAGCAAGCAGATCACCTACGATTCGCTGATTTTGGAGTATGTGGAGATCGACAAGACCCTGCGCAGCAGCGCCATCCGCCGGGCCTACACCCAGCAGCTGCTGGACACCTTCCAGGCAGCCGGCGGGGTGGGCGGCGATGAGGCCTCCCATGCCGCGATCGAGTCGGAGATCAACAAGTACGAGCAGACGCTGGTGGACTACTACCAGATCGTGAACCAGACCAGCATGGAGCACAACCGCTCCCTGAGCGCGGACTATCTGCAGACCACCAGCTCCACCAGAGTGTGGCCCAGCATCAACACCAAGCTGTATCTGGCCATCGGCTTTGTATTCTTCTTCCTCGTGGGCTGCGCACTGGCCGTTGTGGTGGGCCGTTCCCGCGACTTTGTGGAATACTTTATGTATGTGGACAAAAAGACCGGTCTGCCCAACCGCGACCGTGTGGATGCCATGATGGCACGGCTGGAAAAGCAGGGCCTGCTGCCCAGCCACTTTACCTGCATGTGCTTCCAGTTTACCAGCCTGAACCATCTCTCGCGGGAGTATGGTTACTCGGTGGGCAACCATGTCCTGCGGGACTTCGCCGGGCTGGTGGCGGCCCTTGGCACCGAGGAGAGTTTCATCGGTTCCAACGGTGCGGGCCAGATCGTGGGCTTCTTCCGGGAATGCAACGCCGTCAAGGCGGAGGCCATTCTGGAAGTGCTGGACGAGCAGATCCAGGAGTACAACAGCCTGAACCCGGATTACGCCATCGAGTACAGGGCAGCCAGCGCCACCTCGGATGACGAAAAGGAATTCAACATCCGGGATCTGCTGCGCTGCGCATTCAAGAAGCTGCGGGATGCCAATAAGCCGCAGCCGGAGACCGCACACGAGACGGTGTAAAAAAGATAAGGAGGCGGCAGTCATGCTGCAGAATCAACGGGCCTGCCAGCTCGTCCGTTCCAAAACCGGCTGTGAGCCGCTGGCACTTGCCGTGGCGTGGGGTGCCCGCACGGCGGGCCGCTGTGCCGCCGGGGTGCTGGGAGCCGTGAAGCATCAGCGCTTTTCCGACCAGCAGCTGGAGACTTTTGCCGCCCGCGCGCCGGGCATCTGCCCGAAGCCGGTGTGCGATGCCGGGGAGCCCTGCCCGCTGCCGCCGCAGGACGATGCGGTGGATGTGTCGGTGATCGTGCCGGTGCACAACGGGGAGCGCTTTTTGCGCGCCTGTCTGGACAGCATCCTGCACCAGAGCACCACTCGCCGCCTGCAGGTGCTGGCGGTGGAGGACGGCTCCACCGACGGCAGCGGGGCCATTCTGGCCGAGTACGCCCGGCAGGGAGGGGTCACCGTGCTGCACCCGGAGCAGGGCGGCAGCGCGGCCCGCGCCCGCAACACCGGTCTGGCCCGGGCGGTGGGCCGCTGGGTCCTGTTTGTGGATTGCGATGACTGCCTGCTGCCGGACGCAGTGGAGACGCTGCTGGCGGCGCAGGCGCGTACCGGGGCGGATATCGTGCAGGGCGGCTGGCAGTATTGCGACGAAGCCGACACCTGCGGTGCGGTGCAGCAGTACGCAGAAGCGTGCTACACCGGCCCCCGGCGGCTGGATGTGGTGGAGCTGCCCGGCACTCCCTGGGGCAAGCTGTACCGCCGGACCCTGTTTGAACGGGTACGGTTCCCCTCCGGATACACTTGTTTTGAGGATGCCATGATCCATTTCTGGGTCTTTCCGCGGGCGAAGTGCATTGCTTCGACAAAACCTGTGGTATATTTGTGGCGCAAAAATACAATGGGGCTCACCGCGACCTCCCAGAATACGGCCAAAGCATTGCAGGCCTACTGGGTGGCTGAAGAAATGCTGGACGGTGCGGTGCGTCTGGGCCTGCCGCAGGATGCGCTGTTTGCCTGCAACCTGATCCTGCAGCTGGCCAATTACTGCTATGTGTGTGTGTCCGGTCTGCCGGAGGCGGACCGGCAGACGGCCTTTGCCTGCTGCTGCCTGCTGTACCGCCGGTGGGCAACGAAGCTGCCGGACCCCCGGATGCTGCCCTATGCCGTGCGGCTGGCGCAGCGGGCGCTGGAACAGGCGGACTATGGGCTATGGCAGCTGCAGGGCAGACTGTTCCTGCTGATCAACTGACCGGTTTACACCGGCACGGAAAGCGAGGTAGACCGCATGCAGGATGTTTCCAAGATCCTGACCCGGAAATATTACGGCAAAAAAGACCCGTTCCGCAGCCGGGAGTTCCGCCAGCCCCGCTGGATGGAACTGCTGGCGGTGCTGCTGTTCACCGTGTCCGGGCTGGGCGAAGGCAAAAGCATCAATGTGGTGCTGGGCGGTCTGCCCAAGGCGGTGACGCTGGCCTTTGTGGGGCTGGCCGGGCTGGAATTTTTCATCCGGGGTGATTTTGACCGGTTGAAAAAACTGGCCGGGCCGTCCGGGCTGTACATCCTGTATCTGGCGGTGCTTGCCGCCTGGTCCATGTTCATCTGGGTGCGCAACTTCACGGCCTTTACCTCCATCACCCGCGGCGTGGAAAAGATCCTGTATCAGAGCATCGCCACGGTGGTGGCCATCTGCTGCGTGTACCTGTACGGGCGGTTCAGCATCGACCTGTTCACCATCGGCATCTGCTGCGCAAACCTCTTCATCCTGTTCAGCGAGGTGCCCGCCTATGGTGTGGGCGAGAGCGTGAGCTCCCTGCTCACCAGCATCCTGTCGCTGGGCAACAACACCTATGGCTATGCCGAGCGGCTGGAGATCCACGAGGTGACCTTTCTGGAGGGCATCTTTGTGCTGTACTACCTGTTCTTTTCGCCAAAAGAAACCAAGCAGCAGCGCACCCGCAACTGGGTGCTGGCGGGCTGCTCCTTCTTTTTTGTACTGGCGGGCATGAAGCGCATCCTGCTGCCGGCGCTGGTGGTCTCGGCCTTTTACATCTGGGTGCTGCGCCGCAGCCATGCCAAGGAAAAGCTGATCATGCTCACCGGCGTGGCCTGGGTGACCCTGTTCTGGGTGTATCTGTATCTGGTGCACACCGGGGCCATCTCCCGGCTGTTGAACGCTGTGGGCGTCAACATGATGGGCCGCGATTACATCTGGAGCCTGGCCAAACCCTATTATCAGTTCTCGCCCACCTTCATCGGGCTGGGGTTCGAGGCGGTGGACGCCATGGTCACCCGCTTTTATGAGATCGGCCTCATTGATGTGGCCTACCCGCTGCACAACGACATCCTCAAGGTGTTCGTGGAACTGGGCTTTCCGGGGCTGTGCTTCTGGTGTGCGTTCCTGTACCTGATCCTGCCCTGGTACTGGACCAAACGCTACGGGCCCGAGGCCGGCATCCTGTATTTTGCCATCCTCAACCCGCTGTCCATGACCTACCTCACCGACAACACGGCCTTTTATTTCTGGTGCACCATGGGTCTGCGCATGATCCCGCTGGCGGTCTGCTGCTTTGCAAAGCCGACGAAGGACCCTGCCGCCCAAAAACAGACATGGCAGCCGCCCTCGGCGCAGGAGGTGCAGCGGCGCATCCGGGCACAGTACCGGGAGAAAGGAAGTTCTTCATGATCCATATCCTGCAGTCGGTCAGCAACATGGACCGGGGCGGCATCGAGTCGATGCTGATGAACTATTACCGGCATCTGGACCGCACGCGGTTCCAGTTCGATTTTCTGGTCAACAAGAAAAAGCCCGGCTTTTTTGATGACGAGATCCGCGCACTGGGCGGGCGCATCTTCCAGAGCCCGGGCGTAGCCCCGCAGAGCTACCCGGCCTACCTGCGCTCTATGCAGCAGCTGCTGGCCCAGCACCCGGAGATCAAGGTGCTGCACGCCCACAACGAGGCCATGCAGCTTTTTGCGCTGGAAGGCGCTAAAAAGGCGGGCCTGCCGGTGCGCATCGCCCACGCCCACAACACTCGTCTGCCCAAGGACGCCAAGCTGCCGATCAAATGGTTCTGCAAACAGTTCATTCCCGGCGCGGCCACCGATTACTGGGCCTGCGGGCGGGAGGCCGGCATCTACTACTTTGGACAGAGCGCGTGGGATGCCCGGGGCGTGACCCTGCGCAACGCCATCGACCTGGACCGCTTTGGCTACCGGCCACAGGTGCGCGCAAAGCTGCGGGCGGAATATGGCCTGAACGATAAGCTGGTGGTGGGCTGTGTGGCCCGCCTGATGGCGCAGAAGAACCACACCCGCCTGCTGGACATCTTTGCGGCCCTGAAAAAGGTGCGGCCGGACAGCTGCCTGCTGCTGGTGGGCGAGGGCGAGCTGCGGGCCGAGCTGGAAGCCAAGGCCGCCCGGCTGGGCATTGCGCAGGATGTGAAGTTCTTGGGCGTGCAGAGCGACACCTCCGTCTGGTATCAGGCCATGGATGTGTTCGTGATGCCCTCGCTGTTTGAGGGCCTGCCCGTGGTGGGCATGGAAGCGCAGGCGTCCGGTCTGCCCTGCGTGTTCTCCACCGGCGTCACCGAGGAAGTCCTGCTGCGGCCGGACAGCTGCCGCATTTCGCTGGAACAGCCGGACGAAGCATGGGCCGCAGTGCTGAAGGATGCGGACCGCAATCTGCCCGACCGTGCGCAGGCGGCGGCACAGGTGCGGGCTGCCGGGTACGACATCCGGCAGGAGACCCTGCGCCTGCAGCAGCTGTACACCAGCCTGATCGCCAAAAGGGGTGCCGCACATGCCTGAGATCAGTATTATTGTTCCGGTTTATAACGTAGAGCAATATCTCCCGGCGGCACTGGACTCTCTGCGGGCCCAGACCTGCCCGGACTGGGAGGCCATTCTGGTGGACGACGGCTCCCCGGACGGCTGCGGGGCGCTGTGTGATGCGGCTGCCCGGCAGGATGCCCGCTTCCGGGTGATCCACCAGAAGAACGCCGGGGTCGGCGCGGCCCGCAATGCCGGGTTGGCTGCAGCCCGCGGCACCTATGTGCAGTTTCTGGACAGTGATGACGCACTGGAGCCCCAGATGGTGGAGGTGCTGTGCCGCACGGCCCGGCAGACGGACGCCGACCTGATTTTGTTCGGCGGCTATGAGGAGCACTACGCGGCCGACGGCACCCGTACCGGCTGCACCGACATTGCCCCGGTTCTGGAAGGGGTATACCGGGGCGACCCCTGCCCGCAATTGTTCCCGCAGCTGTCGGCCATGTCGCTGGTCACGCGGCAGCTGTTCCGCCGCCGCTGCATCGAGGAAGGCCGCTGTCGCTTTACCGATCATAAGATCGCGGAGGACGCCCTGTTTTTCGTGTCCTTTTACCGGCAGCACCTGCACTGTGTGGTGGGCATCCCGGAAAAGCTCTACCGCTATAAGCTGCGTGCCTCGGGGTCGGCCTCCCAGAGCTACCACCCGGAACGCCTGACGGATAACTTTTACCTCTCGGATGCGGTGGAGGCTGTGGCAAAGAGCTGGGGATTAGAAAACGACCCTGCCTGCCGCCGGGCCGTAAACCACAGCCGGGTGCTGGACCTGCAGCTGGGCATCAAGAATGTCTGTCTGGGGCCGCTGAGCTTCCGGCAGCGCACCGCATGGCTGCGGCAGGCGTTGCGCATCCCGGCGGTGCGGGCTGCCGTGGGGGAGATGCCCCTGCAGGATGCCCGCAGCTGCAACGACCGCATCAAACTGGCGCTGCTCAAAGCCCGGCTGTGCGCGGCAGTGATCGCTCTTTCCAGCTGGAACAACCGCCGCTGAAAAACCAAAAACAACAAAGCGCCCCTGTGCACGGAACCCATCCGGTGCACAGGGGCGCTGTATTTTATAAGGGAAAAGCGGGGGCTCAATCGTCGTCGCTGTCCAGCTTGAGCACAGCGGTAAAAGCCTCGCTGGGCAGGGAAACGCTGCCCAGCTGACGCATCTTCTTTTTGCCTTCCT
>OLZJ01000773.1_pt1 | contig 15498 bp, 13 predicted proteins | sample 1673951 | NCBI WGS metagenome assembly OLZJ01 (sample SAMEA103958135, study PRJEB25191) | human gut metagenome
ATTACCAGGATGATGGCAATAATCAGTGTCTCCACCACATTGTGTATGGAAGCGAAGAGGAAGTCGTTCGAACTCATCATGGTGACGAACTCCGTTCCTTCCGGAAGGTTTTTCTCCATCCGCTCCATCTGGGCGGTAATTTCTTTATTGACAGCGGTCGCATTGGAACCCGCTGTCTGGAAGATCATATAGAGCACGGCAGGCTGGCTGTCCATCTCACTGCGGAAACTATAAGTCATAGTGCCCAGTTCCACATCCGCCACATCTTTCAGACGGAGCACAGAACCGTCGGCTTGTGCACGAACTACGGTATTCCGGAATTCATCCACGCTTTTCAGTCGTCCGCGATACTTCATGGTGAACTGAAACACATTCTTTGAATTCTCACCCAACGAACCGGTAGGTGCCTCTATATTTTGTTCGCCCAATACGGCTGTTACATCCGAAGGCACAAGACCATATTGTGCCATACGTTCCGGGTGCAACCAAATGCGCATACTGTACGTATCTCCCAGCATCATCACATCTCCTACTCCTTCCACACGCTTGATTTGAGGAATCACATTGATATCCATATAATTTCCCAAGAATATCTTGTCATAACGTCCATCGGTGCTTGCCAATGCATTGATCTGCAAGAAACTGGTCTGGCGTTTCTGCGTCGTCACACCGATTTTCGTCACTTCGGCAGGCAGCAACCCCTGCGCTTTGGACACTCGGTTCTGTACATTGACGGCCGCCATATCGGGGTCTGTCCCCTGTTTGAAATACACCTCGATGGTAGCCGTACCCGCATTCGTAGCAGTAGAAGTGATATACATCATATCCTCCACACCATTGATGCTTTCTTCCAATGGCATGATTACACTATTCATCACAGCTTCGGCATCGGCGCCCGTATAGCTGGCGGATACATAGACCGTGGGAGGCGCGATGTCGGGATATTGCTCCACCGGCAGGGTGAAGAGCGAGATAAGCCCTATGGCGAGAATCAGCACGGAGATGGAGATAGCCATCACCGGCCGTTTGATAAATATATTTCCTTTCATAATCAGTCTCCTTCTTATTTAACCTGTGTGCCTTCGCGCACCAGTCCGGCGCCTTCCGATACAATTTCGTCACCGGCTTTCAGGCCGTCCAGCACTACATATTCGCGTCCGTCGTTGATTCCGGCTACGGTGATCAGGGTGGAGACTGCTTTGCCATCCACTACCTTATATACAATCGTCTTGTCCTGCATCCGCACGGTGGCTGTTTGGGGGATAGCGATGCAGTTCTTGTAGATGCTCGGCACTACTACCGTGCCCGATGCTCCGCTATGAAGCAGCCGTGATTCGTTGGGGAACACTACGCGTGCCACTACGGTCCCTGTCTGACGGTCGATCACTCCACTGATGGATTCGATGGTACCTTTCTTCTGATAGACTGAGTTGTCGTTCAGAATCAGTTCCACTTCCGGCATATTCTTTAACGCTTCGTCCATGTCGCCGTACTGTCGGGTAAGGGCGAGCAGTTGGTTTTCGGTCATCGAGAAATAGACGTACATATCCGAATTGTCACTGACCGTAGTGAGCGGATAAGGAATGTTGGCGCTTACCAATGCGCCTGCACGATAGGGCAATGCGCCTACAACTCCGTCACTGGGACTTTTCACTTCGGTATAAGAGAGGTTGTTGCGTGCGCTTATTTCCTGAGCTTCAGCCTGTGCCAGTTGTGCCTTGGCGGTGAGATAAGAGTTTTCGGCAGTCTTCAGGCTAAATTCTGAAACGACTTTCTGTGCATACAGTTCCTTGTTGCTCTTGTAAGTCAGTTCGGCGGTGCTCGTAGCAGCGCGTGCCGCTTCCACATTGGCGGTGGCGGTTTTGAGCGCGGCCCTGTAAGGTACCTGGTCGATGATGAAAAGCAGTTGTCCCCGGCGCACCTTCTGCCCCTCGGTCACACAAAGCTTCTCGATGGTGCCCGACACTTGCGGATAAATATCTATGTCCTGCCGTCCGCGTATCGTTGCTGAGTACGAAGTGGAAAGCTCTTTGTCCGTCGCCTCCACTTTCATGGTAGCATAAGAAGGTTTCATTCCGGAAGCATCCGATGCCTGCTTGCAAGATGCCAAACACATTGTACAACCGACAATCCCTATCAGCCGTATCCATTTCCTGTTCAATGTAATCATACTTTTTCTCATTGTCTTTTTGTTAAAACTGGTGGCAAAAGTAGGAGAAAGGAACAACGCCATAATGACCAATTACACTCCAAAGATGTTCCTTTTTCGACATTCATCTTTTTTAAGGCTAATGAATTGTCTATAAATGACATATAGAACAAGAAAGCCGCATAATGGAACATCCCATATTTCCCATTATTCACCAACTTTGCAAAACGAAAAAGGAAGAATATGGAGAAAGGGAACATAAAAATCGTAGAAATCGCGGACTTTAAAAACAGCGAACATGTCCTTGACTATGTAGACAATGACTTTGTCATAATCAACAGTCTGGAGGGAAGCCCCTACAATGAAGATACAATAAGATTGGGATGCTTCCTTATCGCTATCTGTCTAGAAGGCTGCATCCAGTTGGACGTCAACTACAAAACCTACCAACTGGAAGCAGGCGACTTACTGCTCGGCCTTCCCAATACCATTATCAGCCACGCGATGGTAAGCCCGAAGCACAAGATAAGGCTTGCCGCATTCTCCACACAGTTCCTACAACGCGTGGTCAAGATGGAGAAGGATACATGGAATACCGTTATGCATATCCACAACAATCCCATAAAGTCTGTCGGGGAGGAAGGGGACAAGGAAATCTTCAAATTCTACCGAGAACTGCTTATGGCAAAGATAAACGACGAGCCTCATCACTATCACAGGGAAGTGATGCAATACTTGTTTTCTGCCATTTTCTGTGAGATGTTGGGACACCTCAACAAAGAAGTGAACCCTTCAGAAATGACAGTCGATACAAAAGAAAGCATCAAACAGTCCGACTATATCCTGCGTAAGTTTATAGAGATGTTGTCCAAAGACAACGGCATACACCGTTCTGTAGGATATTATGCCGATGCACTCTGCTATAGTCCCAAACACTTTTCGAAGGTCATCAAGCAGGCATGCGGACGTACACCGCTTGACTTGATTAACGAAAGTGCCATCGAGCACATCAAGTACCGGCTGAAGCATTCGGACAAGTCCATCAAGGAGATTGCAGAAGAATTTAATTTCCCCAACCAGTCTTTCTTCGGGAAGTATGTGAAGTCTTATCTGGGTATGTCTCCGGCACGCTACCGCAATACGAAAGAGGAATGATTTCCCCTACTCTTGGGGCTCACTCCGTAAAGGTCTGCATTAGGAAGCTAAACCTTAACTTTACGACGCTAAAGGTCAACTTTACGATGGCTAAACCTCAACGTATCACTTCATCACACACCGCATCCTGGAAAGCGCGTGCTTCCCTGCCCGACAGTGCATTCTGGTTCATGATGGCAAAGGCTATCTCGTGTCCGTTGCGGGCTTTAAGGTAGCCGGCCAGGCAGTTGATGGCGGTAAAGGAACCCGTCTTGGCATGTACATTTCTGTGGGAAAGGGTGCCTTTCTTCATGCGGAACTCCAGTGTACCGTCCACGCCGCCAATGGGCAAAGCCTTATAAAGTTTCTGGAAAACATCCGTACGCGAGTAGGCATATCGCAGGAAAGAAACCAAGAGTTCCGGTGAAATGTAGTTGTAATTGGAAAGGCCGCAACCATCTGCCAGATTATACCTATCGGGGTTATATCCCATCTCTTTTATCAGCATGCGGATGGCAGAAAGCCCGTCCTCGGCAGAGACACGCTTCTTTCCGCTGCTCTGCACACCCAACCGGCAGAGCATGGCTTCGGCATTGAGATTATCGCTCTCCTTCATTATCTGTTTCACCACATCCTGCACGGAAGTTTCATAGGAAGCCATCCGCACGGAAAGACTGTCTTGCCGGAACTCGCCGAAGAGGTAAGAAGAAGCAGTGGAAGAGGGCTTACCCGTTTCAAAAGCTTCGGATTCCGCTACTTCATTCTCCGGACTTTCCGCTTCTGCCGCCGGAATGCACCGGATGCCTCGTGCCTGCAACCGTTCCATAAAGGTATGCATGAAGAAGTCCTGCGAAGAAAATATATTGACCGTACCTGCACGGCGGGCATCGACGTTGCCCGTCACGGTGATGTTGTTCCCGTTCACCAGCCAGTCGCGCGACACACGGAAACGTCCGGCAGAAGGGGTACGGCTTTGGGTCTTGTTCGTCAGTGTATAATAGGAAGAGGCGGGAGTGCATTCAAGGCGTGCGCTGTCGCCCCGTTCGCCGGGTGTGGCGGTAACCTTCACCACTCCTTTATTCAGCATCAGCGGTGAGAGGTAGGGCTGGAAGGAATAGGGAGTATCATCCCACAACCAGCCGCTGCCCCAGTACAAGGAGTCTTTCATGGAGACATCTCCATACACCTTGCCTTTGATGACAGAGAAGGGGAAACGGGCCACGGTAGCCACCAGGGAATCCAATGCCTCTTCATCAAACTCCGGGTCGTAACCGCCTATCACATACATATCCCCCTGCAAGGTATCGCGCTCAATGGTTCCCTGATACCACACTTCCGTACGGAACGGCTCGTCGGCTTCGGGACGGGAAAGGGCGGTAATGGTGGTCAGCAGCTTCATGGTGGAAGCGGGACGGGAAAGCTTGTCCGCCTGATAGCCGTACAAGGGCTTTCCGGCAGTCAGGTCATAGACCGAAATGGCCACATTAGAGCCTGCGGGAAGTTTGTGTTCTATCAACGCATCAATCCGCGCAGAGAGCGGCTTCACCGGAGTTACCGTCTCTTGGGGCCATAATGGGAGCAGGCAGACGGATAAAATTAACAGCAACAATATCCTTTTCATAAATATATTTATCTTTAAAGGCAAAAGTACGACAATCTTACAAATGAACAACAACGAGGTAGTCTTTTCATAAATTATATCCAGCCATCCATCTTAATATTCCTTTAAAAATACTACTTTTGCATAGATTGCATAGGCAAAATCTCCCAGTTACTATCACTCTAAAATTGATGTACCATGAAACTACAACTTACAATTGCCAGCTTTACAATATGCCTCCTTTTCTCCCCCATGCTTCGGGCACAAGAATCTCCGCGCATTGTCAGTTATGACTTAACCGTACAGATTGATGTACCGAACCGACAAGTCGAAGTTGGCGGTTCGTTTGAAGTCGATTTCCATGACAGTGACTCAATCTCGTTGGTACTATGGCGCCATGCCCGTATCGACACACTACGCCACAGCAGCCGGGAGATAACCTACCGTTTCGATACGCTTGCCCCGGCACCTGCCCAATTCATTCCCGACGGACGGACCTTGACCCTCTACCGGCCGGCAGGAGCCGATGACCGCTGCCGCATAAATACCCGTTACACACTCTACATGCAGGAAGTGCAGGGCCCTGCAAAATCATTCAATGACCATTGGATTGAACTTGGTTACTATACGGGATGGTATCCTGTCTGCAACGGTAACCGGGCAGATTATTCGCACTTACGAATCGGCATCACTGACGGTTATACGGTGAGCGGCTCAGGTATTATTTCCCATACAGAAGAAGGGATATGGGAAATGGAGCAACCTTGGGAGAATTTCGACAATGTTATCCTGGCTTCACCCATGCTGAAAAGCCGCCGCATCAATGATAACGGAACTACCATTGAACTTATCTATACAGACTTCCCGGATGCCGGTGCAGACTCGGCACTTCAATGTTGCCACAATGCCTTGAAATTCTTCCGACGCCTTTATAAAATTGCGGGAGATGAGGATATTTACATGAAATTCCTGCTTTCAGCTTCCGGCACCTCAGGAGGGTACAGCCGTAAAAATTTCATTATGCTCAGTTCCCGAACATTCAATGAATATGTACTCAAGAACACCGCCCACGAAATCGGCCACTTCTGGTGGAACAAGGCTCCGGTGGAATCTTGGCACGACTGGCTGAACGAATCTTTTGCCGAATTCAGTGCTTTGCAATACATACGCCACGCCCGCGACGAAAAAGCCTATGCCGCTTACATCGACGCCTACCGTAAGGAAACACGCCATATCCGTCCTATCTGGGGTATTGACCGCAACGACCGCGAAGCGCATCTTGCCCTCTATAGGAAAGGGTCAGTACTACTCGCCGACCTGCTTGTCCGAGTGGGTGAAGAACCTTTCTTCAACTTTCTGGCAGGTGTCATCCAAGCCCATATAACAGACACATCGGCTTTCCTGGATTTTGCGGAAAGCCGATTGGGACGTAAAAACCGGGACTGGATTGAAAAGCGGTTAAAAGAATAAACACCTGATTATTCTTCAACTGTTCCTTTCGCCACCGGCTTCTCAAAATGAGTGCCGCACTTCCTGCATACATACTCCCAATGCTCAGTGCCCGGAGGTGCGGCCGACAATGCCGCAATAACAGCAGCCACCACAGCACGCACCCGATGGCTCTTCTTCAGCACAAACTTAATCTCATCCGAACCGCAATGGGGGCAGTACCTCAACTGTTCCGGAATCATCTGGTTCCGTTCAAGCAGGCGGAGGGCATTGTCATATTCATCTTCATAAACAAATATATCCACTCCCGTGACATCACGGACATATCCGCGCATCACGGAAGACATGTTTTCATTATGCAAAACAGACGCAATGCCCTCATTCTTCAAGGCACCCTGAATGACGTGTGCCTGGAAGGCATCGTCGCAGGTGATTAGCTTTACGGTTTTCATCTTTTATGTTTATATGAAACAATAGTCATGGGTTCTACAATGCCTCCTTGAATATCTCTCCCACCGTGGGGTGCGGAAAGACAATCTTCTTCCATCCATCGGCAGTAAGTTTCAGTTCAATAGCCATGCCTGCCAGCGTGATGATTTCCGAAGCGGGATTACCCAAGACATGTGCCCCCAATACGGTATCGTCGCCACCCAACAGTAACTTGCAGACACCGTTCACACCTTCGTTCTCGGCGACGAAACGACCGCTGTACGCCATCGGCAGCTTCACTGCACGGTAGGCTACGCCTTTCTTCTGAAGGGATTCTTCCGTCTCGCCCACACCGGCTATTTCGGGATTAGTATATACCACGCCGGGGATGGCACGGTAGCTCATGGCATCCTTCTTGCCAATGATGGAATGTATGGCTACTTCCGCCTCGCGGACGGCTGTATGCGCCAGCAAGGAATATCCCGTCAAGTCGCCGCAAGCATATACTCCGGGAACTGAAGTCTGCATCTGTCCGTTGACAAAGACATTTCCGCGCTCCGTTCTTTCCAAGCCCAGATTCTCCAATCCGAAGCCTTTCATTACCGGACGGCGCCCGACACTCATCAGAAGCCGTTCGGCAACGACGGAACCGGGACCGTCGGCTGTTTCATAATTCACCTGGATAAGGGAAGAAGCTTCGGCAGTATCCGGCATGACAGACACTACTTTTGCACTCAGCATGAACTTGATTCCCCGCTTGGCGTACTCTGCACGGAGCATACCCGCCAGCTCTCGGTCCATACCGCCTCCCAGTATCTCGTCCAGCATCTCGACGACGGTTACCTGCACTCCCAGGCTGTTGAAGAAAGAAGCGAACTCCATACCGATGACACCGCCGCCGATGATGGCAAGCGAAGCGGGCAGTTCCTTGTTATCCAGTGCATCACGATGAGTCCAATAGGACACTTTGTCTATGCCGGGAATGGCAGGGACAAAGGTTTCGGAACCGGTGCAGAGCAGCAGGTTCTCGCATTCGTAGGTTTCTCCGCCACACTCCACATGATTCTTGTCCGTCACTGTGGCCTCTCCGCTGACAATCGTCACACCATGGGCAGTCAGCTTTCCTTTGACTCCCAATACCAGCTTGCGCACTACCTTCTGCTTGCGGGCAATAATCTTGGGCAAATCGAACGATACTTCGGGCACACTGACCGCATACTTTGCAGCATGGCGGGCTCCGTCATAGGTCTTGGCCGAATACAACAAGGTCTTGGTAGGGATACACCCTTCATTCAGGCACACTCCACCGAGACTCTGCTTCTCAAATAGTACGACACTCAATCCTGCTTTTCCGGCAGCTTCGGCAGCAGTATATCCCGCAGGACCTCCACCGATAATGGCAACTTGGTATTTCATGGAATTAATGGTTAGTGGTTAATGATTAGCGATAATTTGTGCGCAAGTTAATAAAACCCGTATTATCCGGCAAAAAAGAGTACTTCTTTCTTTCGGAGAATACAGCGTAAAGAGGAAATAATTATCTTTGTCGTGCAGCATTTACAAAGAATGCCACGTCCAATGGACATAATCAAATAATAACCAACATGAAAACGACTGACTTATTCCAATCCATCCTTTTGTTCGCTCTTTTCCTTTGCGGCCTGACGGCTTGCAATGATAGCGATGAAATCCGCCTCTCGCCCTTTCAGGAAACTACCGTGAAGGGCGAAGCCTCTACCCTGCAGATAGACCTAACACGCGGCGACTGGCGCATAACCTCCATCACCACCCCATGGGGAGACCTCATGATGGATGGCAACAAGCTCCCACAACTGGAAGGTACGGGAAGCCTGCATTATAAATGGTGGGACTTGGAACGGGACACCGACAGCCATCTCATCCTGCACTTTAAAGACAACTTTGACTTAGGTGAATCCCGTAGCCTCATCATCAACCTTGAGATGAAAACGGGACTCTACAAGGAACAAATCATCATACACCAAGAACCGTGCACTAACTTCTATCAGATAGAGTCCATCGAATACAGCGTGGAAGAAGGTGACGGAGTGAAAGAAGCCGGAACAGGACCTGATAAGAGTACCTATAAAAATGAAAATCTGGGAAACACAACCGACAAGCATGACTACTATCCATTCATCAATAAATGGACAGAATACGCATTCATACCCGATGGGCACTCTGATGAAACCTTCAAAAGCATAGACCCGGAGAAACGTAGCATCTATCTGCCCAACCACATAGAAGACGGAAAAATAATCATGGGACAACAACTGTTATTCTTCATCAACCAAGGCAAGTATTACAAAGAAGACGAACTGAGATATAAACATTTTGAAGTAGACATAGTAGGTATGAAATGGAACATATACACTTCAACCATCTACTACAAACGGCTTCAAGTGACATTCACCGCCACTCTTTCACGTCCCGGTAGCGATACAAAGAAGGTACTCAAGGGTAAATTCATGCAGAGATACCCTTATGACTGCTCGGAAATACATCACGAAGTAAAGGATTCTTTAGAAGATTAGAGTCCGGTGTCTGTCAGACAAGACTCCACCTCCTCCCTGCTCAATGCCGGAGCTTGCCCATCGGCAAGCTTGCGGCATACCAACCGACCGGCCGCCAGCGCTTCCACCTTTGTTGCAAATGGCAGGCGACCGCTCAAAGCAGGTATAAAAGGTTGATATATCAGGGTATCGGCTCCATGCAGCACCACGTAGCCGTAACCGCCTTCCACCTCCATCACCCGGCATTTCAACTCATTGCCACCGCCGGCAGTATGACCCGAACAGCAAGAAAGGCATACCGCCATCACAGCCGGTACACCTATCTTTATCATAATAAACATCAGCTTCATAAGTTCCGTTCAGTTATGGGGCGAATCAGACTTCCTCTTCCTCATCGGGTAGAAGTTCGTACACATCATCAAAGTAGCTGGTACCACTTGTTCCTGTCAGCACAAAACCACGTTCGCCGGTAGAGAAACCAACGGCAGCCCTGCGCGAAGAAGCACCGGAAGGATAATTATGTACATCTGTAATGGGGGTAAAGTCGTCATCGGAATCGCCGTACCATAAGTCCTTGTCAGGGTCGTACAGCCAGTAGTCGCTGCTCAAGGAAGTGCTGTTACGTATTCCCGTAGCCACAAATCCCCTTCCACCGATGACGAAGGATACGGCTTCGGACCGTGTGATGGCGTAGTCATCGTCATAGTCATTGTCGGAGTCCGTATCGGCAATGTCACGCAACTGGGTCCAGTTGCTTCCGTCGAACTTCCAGAAATCCACCAGATCGGTACTGTTGTTTCGCCCGCAACAGATGTAGGCCACCTCATCGATGACGAATGCCGTACCGAAGTAGCGCTTCTCGCCTCCATACCCGCTCACCGCTTCCCATTGCGAACCTTCGGCGCCATTGGGGTTGAAACGGTAGAAGTCCATCTTGTAGGCACTCTCGCTGCCGGTAGCGTCGCTGTTGCAGCCCGTACCGACATAGCCATATCCGCCTATACTGAAAGCCAGGGCACCATCGCGTACTCCACCTTTGAAGTCGTCTTTCCGTGTCCAGGTATCCGTGGCAGGGTCATACTCCCAGGTATCTGCTACACAGTAGGACGAGGAGCCGTCCTTTACGGAACCGGTCGTAATGTATCCCTTGCCATTCACGGCAAAGCCCACGGCAGCCTTGCGCCCGGCAACGGGCATGTCGGCACACTGCGTCCAGCTGTTCCGGCTCATGTCATACTCCCAAAGGTCGTTCAGGTAATCCTTGTTCGCTCCGTAGAAGCCGCCACACAAATATCCATAATTGCCGATGGTGAAGCCGGAGGCATAAGCGCGGTACACACCGTTATAGCTGGCTTTCTTCATCCACTGCCCCTGAGTGTATTCATCCTCGTCCGTACAACTGCCGGCAATGCACACGATGGCCAGCAACATTATTCCTACCAATAGTCTGTTCATTGTTTATTGTTTTTTTAATGATTAAGCTTTATACTTCCCACTTTCCAAAACAAGAAGCTGCGGGAGGTCCTTTTTGTCTGTCCGCAAAAGTAAACCACCGCAACCACACCGACAAAAATAACCGACGAACAGTCCGAAATTCCCGTTAAACGCCTTTACCGATAAAAACCGTCCGAACGCCGATTTTTGTAGGAAGATATAAAAGTTTTGCCTTTCCTTTGCCGCCAACTAAAAGAACAGAAATGAAGAAGTCATTGTACAGCTTATTCGCAGTCCTCGCTATCTTCTGCGCCTGCCAGGACGAGAACTCGCAGCTTGGAAAGAGCCTCGTGGAAAGCTCCTTCTATAATGTATACGCAGACACCTGCTCGGTAGACATCAGCACCATCCTGCTAGACTCCATAGAGACCCGGGGCGACAGCATCTGCCAGCTAGGACATTACCGGAGCAGCGCCTGGGGAGAAGTATCCGCCACCTACTATGCCGAATACTCCACGTCCGACTTCACCCCCAACACAGACTATACCTATACCCTCGACTCCCTCGTACTGCGAATGATACCTTCGGGCCATTTCTGGGGAGATACCCTGACGCAACAGCGCATCTCCATCTACCGGCTGAAAAAACCTATCGTGCTGGACAACGACGAGGACCTTTACAACAGCACCGTACTCCCGACGGAAGATGCCCCGCTCTTCAGCTTTACCTTCACCCCCTGCCCGGGGCGGAAGAAGGAAGTAAGCGTCCGCCTGCCCGACTCATGGGGACAACAACTGCTGAATGACCTCGTGGCCCAGGACGACTACTTCGATACCCAAGACAAGTTCAAGAAGAAATTCCCCGGACTGGTCTTTGTTCCCGAAAACGACGGGCAGTGTATCACCGGATTCATGGTGAACGACTCTGCCATGAGCATCAACCTCCACTATCAGGAAGTCTCCAACCAACGTACCGGACAAGTGCTGACTTTCAACGTAAACACCGACTATGCCTATACCGGTATCCGGCACGACCCCACCGGCACCCACCTTGCTTCCCTGAAAAGCGGAATAGAGAACCTCGTCCACTCCAACGACATGGGTTGCCTGGCCTATATGCAGGGATTGACGGGTTACTACAACCAACTGGAATTCCCCTACCTCAACAGCCTCGGAAGTGCCGGACAGATAGTCTCCATAGAGAGCGCCACACTCTACCTCTATCCTCTGGCCCGGAGCTACAACGAAGTGAGCCAGCTTCCCAATGACATCCGCCTTTATATCACGGACGAGAACAATGTGCTGGAGGACTACGTATACGGCAGTGACGGCGTAACCGTACAGACCGGCGACCTGACCATCGACGAGATGTACGGGAAAGAGACCTACTACTCCTTCGACCTCACCGAATTCATCCGCAACAACTACGGCACTTCGGGCATCAAGCGGCAGAAACTGCTGATGAGTCTGACAGACGAAGAAAGCACCACCACCTTCAACCAGGTCATCTTCACCAACGACCCCGAACAAGAGAGACAATGCAGATTAGACGTAAGATTCAAAATATACAACGAGCAATGAAACGCCATTACCGGATTCCCCTTCTGCTGTGCAGTCTGTGTACGGCAAGCCTCACCGCCGTGGCCCAGAACACCACCAACCTGCCCACCTCCATGTACGGAGTGGGCGAACTGAGTGCCGGTGACGGCGGACGTTATGCCGGCATGGGCAACACGGGCATCGCCCTGAACCGTACCGGATTTCTGAACACGCTGAACCCCGCAGCCATCACCCGCATGGACACCGCCTGCTTCACGTTCGATGTGGGTGTATCTGCCTCATATGCCCGCTACTCCTTTCTGAGCGAACACAGCTCCAACTTCACCGGCAACCCCAACCGCATCAGCATGGGCTTCCGTGTCCTGCCGCGCTGGTATGCCCTTGTAGGTGCAGCACCATACAGCAGTGTGGGCTATGTCATCCAGACCGAAGAAGAGATAGAGGGAATGCCCGGCAACTACACCTACTCGCTCTTTGAGGGTACGGGCGGACTATACCGGTGCTACGTCACCAATGCCTTTGCACTGAGCAGGCAACTGTCGGTCGGCATCAACCTGGGGATGATAGCGGGCACAGTGACGCAAAGCGAAACGCAGGAAAGCGCCGTCGTAAAGTACGAATCTTCTAAACAGGCCTTTTATGCGGACTTCGGCATACATTACGAATGGGGTGCGACCGGACAACGGAAGTGGGCGGCAGGGCTGGTATTTGCTCCCTCCCTTCCCATCAGCCACGACAATACACTGACTTACAGCAACTCATCTACCAGCGAGAACCTCGATAAAGGATACCACAGCCGTACACAATATCTGCCCATGCACCTCGGCACCGGCCTCAGCATAACCACCGAACGCTGGGTGCTGACCGCCGACTACAACTACCTGGACTGGAGCCGCAACTCCTCCTCCTACACTTCCATGAAATACGAGAACCAGCACAAAGTGAACCTGGGAGGCAGCTACATTACCAAGCCACGTCTGGCACGTTCCACCGAGCTGATGGGTGGAATAGGTTTCGACAACTCCTATATCAACCTGAAAGGCGGGAAGATGCAGTATCTGGAAGCCAGTGTAGGGGCGAGCTTCCCCATCCGGTACTCCTATCTCTCGCTGGGCGCCACGTGGCGGAAACAACTGAACTCACGCAGCAATCTGATGCAGGAAAGCCGGTTCAGTCTGAATCTGAACTTGACGTTCGGGGAAAGAATTTCGAGAGCAAAACTAAAGTAATACAAGGTTCCGGTTCACCACAGATTACACGGATTTTACACCGAATGATTATCATTTGTTGGATCTATATATGCAACGCGTTGCATATATAGATGCAGCACGCTGGAACTATAGATCCAACAAACAAAGTATATAGTATCTGAAAACGGGGTATTACAACACTGCCAGCCTGGACACATACCCTTTCACCCTTTCGCGGTAAGCATCGCCAATGGGGACATCCTTCTGCTCGATGAGCAATGTGCTGCGCCCGATGGCGCTGATGCAGTCCATGCGGACAATAAAAGAACGGTGCACGCGGATAAATTCGTTCGCCGGAAGTTTTTCCTCCATGTACTTCATACTGCATAGGCTCAAGATAGGCTTAGGGGAATCTTTACAGAAAATCTTCACATAATCGCCCATACCTTCTATATAGTTTATCCGTTCCAGGTCGAGCCGCATGATGCGGTTGTCACACCGCATGTAAATCACCTTCGGAACCTCTTCCGGACCTTGCCTGTGTTTGGAGTCGGACGTACCTGCATCCTGCAAAGAGAACCAGCGTGCCGCTTTGCTGACAGACTGGAAAAACGTGGAGAAATTGAGCCCGTCCATCAGATAGTCCAACGCATCCAGACGGAAACATTCGGCAGCATAGCGGTCGGTGTCTGTAATGAAAATGACACGAGTGGACGAGGACAAGAGCCTGCAAAAATCCATTCCGTTGATTTCACCTTCTTCCACCGGATAGATGCCGACAAAATAAACTTCCACTTTTGTCTCATAATAATCCTTCAGCGCTTCAAGAGGATTGCCGTACTTTCCGTGCAAAGAGAGAAAAGGAACCTTGTCGATATACTCTTCCAACCTTCCGGCAATCTCCGGGTCTGCATGTAAAATGGCGCAATTCAAATTCATATTCGTTTCTCTTTTACATAATGGACGCTGCCATATCCGAAAAACTGCAAACAGAAGAGCTAAAATTAAGCTTTATTTATGATTCAAAGATTACCTGCATCTACGGAAAGACAGATAAAGGGAAAGTTCATACAAACAACTCCGGAAAGCTACACAGGAGACATTACCATGGAAGCGATAACGACAGATTAAAACGGAATTGCATACGTGGGCACACCATATTGCTCATCCTCTCCGTTCCTCCAGTAACCGGATAAACTCCTCCTCCTTGACGGGAAGAAGCACTACACACTTACCCTCGCCATATTTCACGAGCACATAGCGCATCACCGCAAACCGCCCTACCTGCATGGAAGAAGCACGCTCCACAGAAGTGATGTCTTTCATCAGAATTTCCTTACTCCGGGAGAAACGGCCGAAGGACAGCACCAACTTCCCGTCGGGCGTTACGGTATAGGTGGTATGAATCAGCTTCTCGATAATAACCACCAGCCAAAGCATGAAAATAGCAGCCAGGAACGGAGACTTGTACCAAAGCATATAGACGGCGAGAATACCTATCAGGATGAGAAACAGATACTGCCCCATAGCAATGCGCGCATGAAAGATTCGATTCATTTTATCTGATTTTTGCCGCTAAGGTACGTATTTTTATGATAACAACTTCTTCATTAGCATCTCCATTTCTCGAACTTCCGTCACATTCATCTTGCGGCAGACCGAAGCACATAACAATTCTACCCGTTCCGGCGAAAAATAAATCAGTTCTGCAATCTCCTTTACAGACTGTCCAAGAGCTACCAGCATACATATCAGTTCTTCATCCTTATCCACCTCCGGAATAGACTGATAAAGTTTCTCTAAAAAAGAAGGATAATGAAAAATAAAGATTTCACGGAATACAGCCTCACGAGTTCCGGACAACAAAGCCTCCGAAGCATTGGGAGAATCTTCCGAAATCATTTCGCGCAAAGCTCTGGCAATCTCCTGCATATTAAAAGGTGTCACTGTTTTCTTTGTTTTCATTGTATCTTATTTCACCATTATACATATTTACAATCGTTTTGATACAAATTTGCAAAAT
>OLZJ01000805.1_pt1 | contig 15058 bp, 11 predicted proteins | sample 1673951 | NCBI WGS metagenome assembly OLZJ01 (sample SAMEA103958135, study PRJEB25191) | human gut metagenome
TCGCATCCAGGTTCAGGGCCTTTGCCTTCTTGGCCAGGTCCATCTTGCCGGAGCAGGCACCGCACTCGGCCTCGGCACGCATCATCAGGTTCTTCTTGGTGCTGTCGGTCACGACCTCGCCCAGCAGCTCGGCAAAGCGGGATGCATGGTCAGCTTCCTCATAAGCGTAGCGCTTGTAAGCCTCGGCGATCTCGGGGTAGCCCTCACGCTCTGCCACACGGGCCATGGCCAGATACATGCCGACCTCGCTGCACTCACCCTCAAAGTTGGCGCGCAGACCGTCCACGATCTCCTGGGGCACGCCCTCTGCCTTGCCGATGCCTACAACGTGCTCGGTGACATAGGTGTTGCCCTTCTTCTCAACAAAAGCGGAGGCAGGAGCCTTGCAAACGGGGCACTGAGCAGGGATCTCGCCCTCAGCAATATAACCACAGACGGTGCAAACATATTTCTTCATAAGAACAAACCTCCATCATTCTCTGATTGATTCATTTTGAAATCGAAGTGCAGGTGTTGGTACTCACCAGCCCTTCTCATGGCTCTATTATAGCGAATAATTCCTAGTTAGTCAAGCATAATTTTAAGAATTATTCTCAATTATAAAAAACTGGCAAGGTCACTAAAAACCTTGCCAGAAAACTATGCGCTTTGCCGGGTTTCCTCGGACGCATCTATTTTATTGTAGGGAGATCAGACCTGCAGGTTGCTGCTGGAAGCAGCCTCGGAGCCGTCGGCAGCGTCAAACTCGTAGTCGTTGCCGGGCAGAATGGCGTTGAGCAGAATGCCGGCAATGGCAGCGATGGCCAGACCGGACAGGTTGATGTTAACGCCTGCGATGGCAAAGCTGACGCCGCCCACCGAGTTGAAGCCCAGGGCGCACACCAGAATGACAGCGGCCACGATCAGGTTGCGGCTGTTGGTAAAGTCCACCCGGTTCTCCACCACATTGCGCACACCGATGGCGGAGATCATGCCGTAGAGCACAAAGCTGATGCCGCCGATGATGCCGGTGGGGATGGTGTTGATGACGGCCTCAAACTTGGGGCTGAAGCTCAGGATGATGGCCAGCACAGCGGCAATGCGGATGACCAGCGGGTCGTAGATCTTGCTCAGGGCCAGCACGCCGGTGTTCTCGCCGTAGGTGGTGTTGGCGGGGCCGCCGAAGGCACCGGCCAGAGCGGTGGCCAGACCGTCGCCCAGCAGCGTCCGGTGCAGACCGGGGTCGGCGATGAAGTTGCGGCCGGTGGTGGAGGAGATGGCGGAGATGTCCCCGATGTGCTCCATCATGGCGGCAATGGCGATGGGGGCCATCACCAGAATGGCGGTGAGGTCAAACTTCGCCAGTACAAACTGCTGCAGGCCGACGACGCTGGCGCTCTTCACGGCGGAGAAGTTGATGAGGGGCTGCATGACACCGTTGGCATCCGGCAGCTGGGCGCCGCAGAGGGTAGCCACCAGCGCCACCAGATAGCTGCCCACCACACCCAGCAGGATGGGGATGATCTTCACCATGCCCTTGCCCCAGATGTTGGCCACGATGATGATGGCGATGGCTACCAGCGCCAGCCACCAGCAGGTGCTGGCATTGCTGACGGCGGTTCCCGACAGATTCAGACCGATCAGGATGATCATGGGGCCGGTGACGATGGGAGGGAAGAACCGCATGACCTTCTGTGCGCCCACCAGCTTGAACAGCAGCGCCAGCACCAGATACAGCAGGCCCGCCACCACGATACCGCCCATGGCGTAGGCCAGCTTGTCGCTGTCGGACATGGTGGCGTACTTCCCGGCGTTGAGGGCCGCCATGGCCTGGAAGCCGCCCAGATACGCAAAGGAGGAGCCGAGGAATGCCGGGACCTTCTTTTTGGTGATCAGATGGAACAGCAGCGTGCCCAGACCGGCACACAGCAGGGTAGTGGACACGCTGAGGCCCGTCAGCAGAGGCACCAGCACGGTGGCTCCGAACATGGCAAACATGTGCTGCACACCCAGGATCAGCATCCGTCCGGTGCCCAGCTGTCGAGCGTCGTATACGCCCTTGGAGTAATCGATCTTTTCACTCATGGATTTTGTATACCTCCTGCATCGACCCAAAAAAAGAGGCATTGCCGCGGTGAACGGCAGTGCCTCCTGAATTGGGAACAATAATGACGCCCGGAAAAATGAAAACAGAACAGCGCAGTCGATGCATATTCGGCATACCGCTCTCTCCTTTCGTCCGGGTCTTCCAAACCGCCGGAACCGTTCCGGCCAGAAGCCTGTCCGCCCGCACCCCAAACCGGGCCGCCGGGCAGGCTTTACTGGATAGTATAGCAGACTTTTGCCTGCCCCGCAACCTTTTTTGCCAATTTTCTTGCATTCCGGTCCAAAGCGCACTATAATATTACCTACTATTATAATCTGTATACCGAACAAGATCAGGAGGATCTATGATCTATCTGGACTATTCTGCCAACACGCCGGTGGACGAGGCCGTGCTGGAACGCTTCTGTGCGGTGGAGCGCAGCTGCCCCGGCAACGCGAACTCCCGCCATCAGGCCGGTGCCGCCGCCAAAGCCGCCATCGACGAGGCCACGCAGAGCATTGCCCGCAGCCTTAATGTGCAGCCGGCGGAGATCATTTATACATCCGGTGCCAGCGAGGCCAACAATTTTGCGCTGAAGAGCATCGCCCGGCTGGAGCGTCACCACGGCAAACACATCATTTCCACCCCGCTGGAGCACTCCTCGGTCAGCGGCACATTGACTGCCCTGCAGGAGCAGGGGTACGAGATCGACCTTGTGGACATCAAACAGGACGGCACGGTGGACCTTGCCCACCTGCGGGAGCTGCTGCGGCCGGACACCATTCTGGTGGCCGTCACCGCCGTGGACAGCGAACTGGGCGTGGTGCAGCCGGTGGCCGAGATCGCGGAAATGTTGAAGGCCTGCCCCCACTGCCACTTCCATGTGGATGCCACACAGGCCGTGGGCAAGATCCCCGTCTCCTTTGAGGGCGTGGACACCATGAGCCTGACGGCCCACAAGTTCTACGGCCTGAACGGCATCGGCCTGCTGCTCAAGCGGCGGCGGCTGGCTCTCGAGCCTCTCATCCACGGCGGCGAGAGCACCACCATCTACCGCAGCGGCACCCCCACCGTCGCGCTGGCCTCTTCCCTCGCCTCGGCGCTGGAGCTGGCCGTGAACGAGCTGCCGGAGCGCGCCGCCCATGTGCAGAAGCTGAATGCCGAACTCCGCGCCGCGCTGAGCCGACGCCCGGACGTCCGGATCAACAGCCCGGAACACGCCATCCCCCACATCCTGAATCTCAGCGTCCAGAACGTGAAGGGCACCGTTTTCCAGCGGGAACTGGACGCCCACGGGGTCTGCGTTTCGGTCAAATCGGCCTGTTCATCGGATGGTCTGCCTTCCCGCGCCGTCTTCGCCGTCAGCCGGGACCGCCGCAACGCCCTTTCGTCGTGGCGCATCAGCCTGAGCCACCTGACCACGGAAGCCGAGATTCAGGAATTTTTACAGGTGTTCGACGTCTGCTGCCAGCAGCTGACCGCCGCACGCTGAACGATACAAGGAGAAATCATGAAACGCGAACTCGAACCTTATCAACTGATCGAACGCAGCATCATCAAAAAATACCGCAAGGAACTCTGGACGCCTTTCATCGTGGCCGTCAAGCGGTACGAGCTGATCCAAGCGGGCGACAAGATCGCCGTCTGCATCTCCGGCGGCAAGGACTCCATGCTGATGGCCAAGCTCATGCAGGAGCTGCAAAAGCACAGCGACGTGCCCTTTGAGCTGGTCTTCCTCGTGATGGACCCCGGCTACAACGAGATCAACCGCCAGAAGATCGAATCCAACGCCGAACTGCTCCACATCCCCGTGACCATTTTCGAGAGCAACATCTTCTCGGTGGCCAACAACACCGAGAAGAACCCCTGCTACCTCTGCGCCCGGATGCGCCGCGGCCACCTGTACAGCAAGGCCAAGGAGCTGGGCTGCAATAAGATCGCGCTGGGCCACCACTTCAACGATGTCATCGAGACGACCGTGATGAGCATGTTCTACGGTTCCCAGCTCCAAGCCATGCCCCCCAAGCTCCACAGCACCAGCTTCCCCGGCATGACCCTCATCCGCCCGATGTACTGCATCCGCGAGGAGGATATTCTGGCGTGGAAGCGCTACAACGACCTTGAGTTCATTCAGTGCGCCTGCCGCTTTACCGAAAACTGCACCATGTGCGACAACGGCGGCGGCGGTTCCAAGCGGCAGGAAACCAAAATTCTGCTCCGCCGCCTCAAGCGCGACAACCCCAACATCGAAAACAGCATCTTCCGCAGCATCCACGCCGTTGCACTGGACACCATGCCGGGCTATAAGTCCGAGGGTGTCGAGCATAGCTTCCTAGAGCGGTTTCATGAGATGGAAGAGCGATCATAAGTCCTCTTTATGCCAAAACCGGCAAGGCAGTTTGTTCTGCTTTGCCGGTTTTATTTGTTATAGGCCGTTGTAATTTTCCCAGCGCCAGCGGAGGAACTCGCGGTCGGTAAAATCCGGGATCACGATACGCGGCGGGATCGCCGCACCGTAGTCCATTCGCGCTCTTTGGGACAGCTCCACAACGCCTTCCGGCGAAATGCGCAGATGTCCGGTATCAAAGAGCGTATGGATATCAGTCCGCATAGCAAATCCATTTGCGATCGTATCTTCTCCTTTGTATTTGAAGGGCTTGATGTGGGCCGCTTCCAAAATCTCCGGCATCGTCACATTGGTGATCACGCACCGCTGACAAGCTGCCAGAACTTTTTTACGGAATGCCGCTTGATTTGGCCGTGCGATTCGGCTGGACTGGACCCGTTTACGCTCCACTTCATCGGTCAGCTCCTGCAGTTGCTTTTTGTAAAGTGAGTTGAGCGCACCGGTGGTATTCACCCCCGTGGTTAAGAGCTGCTCGATTTCAGAGATCAAGTAATCACAGATGTAATATTGCTCGCTCATCCGATCATGACCGGATTTCATTTCCATATAGCCGTAATTTTCCAGAAACAACAGATATTCCCGCGCAATGCGTTTATCGTTTGCTTCTGGTGCGCAGTTGGGCCAGTTTTCGGTGGAGATCACGCCTTCCCGCCGCCAGCAGATAAAGTTGACATAATCCGCCAATTCCGCGTGGCAGCCGGACAGCGGGATGATCACATGCACCAATTCATCCGGGGTGATGTAGCCTTCTTTCCGTTTCCGCAGCTCACAACTGATTTCCAGCAGAAGCCGCAGCGGGTAAAGAATCAACCCTTTCTCGACCCATTGCGTGCACTCCCCTTGGGACTGCACCTGCGGGTTGGGCAAATGAAAGCTTTGGACGGTAATCGCCGCGAACTCCGTCTGCGAGATTTCATGGTCTGCGACCTCTCGGCCAAAATTGGTCAGCCGAATCTTGCCGGAGCGATCCCCCGGTGCGATCAGATTGAGCGCCCGCCAATATTGGCCGGAATTGCGGATCAAATTACGGCTTCCGGTCCGCCCCGCCAGATCTACATCAATGGAATCCTTGGTATCGTTGGACAGCGCCCGTAGTTCCTCGGAAAAGGCTTCCGAACTATACTTGATTCCTTGGTTCAGTTTTTCCAGCTTCCGCATCCGGAACAAAACGCCCAGCAGGATCACCGGGTCATTGAGGCTTTCCGTACATTGGAGAGAGGCCCATTTCCATTTAAAATCTGGAAATGGTTTTACGGGAACGAAATCCTTGCTCAGCATATCGATCACATCCTATGGTTTGTACGCATTGAAGACCTTCGCCACGGCGTACCCCAACAGAGGCGGCACCGCGTTTCCAATTTGACGATAAACAGAAGAGCGGTTGCCGTAGAATTCGTAATCCAGCGGGAAGCTTTGGATTCTTGCCAGCTCACGGCAGGACATTCGACGTTCTGCGTTCGGGTGCGGTAGGATCACCACGCCGCCCTTGTTGTCTCCTCTTGCGGTAACGGTCGGAGCCGGTTTTTCGGGGTCTAACTGACGATGCCCCAAATACCCGTTAAAGTTGAGTTTGTACTTCGAATACTCATGATTCGGCAGGTCATTGGGCTGATCCGGGTCCGGGATACCAGCAAGCGCCTTGCTGACGCTGACCCATTTCGGCAACCCATCCGCGCCGGTTTTACTGTGGGTCGGATATGGAAAGTCATACGTAAAATCGACATCATTCCGCACGCCCACAATAATCACACGCTGGCGGGTCTGCGGTACGCCAAAATCTGCCGCATTCAAAATGCGGGAATCCACCTGATACCCCAGCGCCCGAAAATCCGAAAGAATCATCTGGAAGACCGCGCCTTTTGCCAAATTGGTCAATCCTTTGACGTTTTCTGCCAGAAAAAACTTCGGCTTTTTCGCCTCAATGATGCGGATCAATTGCTTGTACAGCACATTCCGCTCATCGTCTACATGGCGCTTGACATTGGCAACCGAAAAACCCTGACACGGGAAGCCGCCAATGATGATATCGCAATTCGGAATATCGGCTGCGTCCACAAGGGCGATGTCCTTGCAGACGATGTGGTCGCCGAGATTTCGCCGATAGGTTTTCACTGCGTCTTCGTAGATATCGTTCGCCCATACGATCTCGTGCCCGGCCATGGTAAACCCAAGGTCCAAACCGCCTGCACCGCTAAAAAGCGAAACCACCCTCATACTCCATCTTTCTCCAATCGCATCAATTCTTCCCCCAAGAGCCGCGCAAATTTTACCGGCACGGCGTTCCCGATCTGGCGATAGCACGCACTCATTGACCCCAAGAAGCGAAAATCCTCCGGGAAGGTCTGCACGCTGGCACTCTCCCGGATGCTCAGCCGCCGTTTGCCGTTATAGTGCGGGATGGCACAAACGCCGCCTTTTCCGTTTCCGCGCGCCAAGATCGTAGGGGACGGCTTATCGGGATCCGTTTGGCGATGCCCCGTAAAATTCCGATACTCAACCTTGTAAGCCGAATAAACATGGTTTACGATCGAGTTTTCTGTATCCGGATCCGGAAAATGATCGATGGCTTCCTTGATCGAGACCCACTTCGGCAGCGTTTTTCCATCCTTGGAATGGGTCGGCTCCGGGAAATGAAACAGCATTTTCTCCCCGATGTCCGTTCGCTGCCCGATAATCAAAACACGCTGGCGGGTCTGCGGCACACCGTAATCTGCCATATTGACCAGATGAACTTCCGTCAAGTAACCGGCACCCTTAAAATCATCCACGATCTGCCGAATGATCTCCCCTTTGCCAAGGCTCAGAATGCCCTTTACGTTTTCAGCGATGAAGAATTTCGGCTGTTTTTCCTTGATGGTATCATAAAAGAACCGGTACAACTGATTGCGCTCGTCCTCAATGGAGCGTCTCCGGTTGGCAAGTGAAAACCCCTGACATGGAAAACCGCCGACTACCACTTCCGCATCGGGAAGGTCTCGGATCGCAATATTCTTGATGTCATCGCAGACAATATGATCGCCAATGTTTTCTTTATACGTTGCGACGGCATTTTCATCGATATCGTTTGCCCAAATGACCGTATTTCCTGCTTGGATCAATCCCAAGTCCAGCCCACCTGCACCGCTAAAAAGTGAAATCACTCTCATCCTGTTTCGATACTCCTGTTTGAAGATATACCCGAATAAATTATAATGCAAAATCCAGTCGATGTAAACATCCAAAAAGCCCCACAACAGCACGCTTTTCGCGCACGATTGTGGGGCTTTTCATGCCACCGGCGGGGCTTGAACCCGCACTCTGTCTCCAGAAAGGGATTTTAAGTCCCTCGTGTCTGCCAATTTCACCACAGTGGCACCTAAAGAACTGCCGCCCACAGCAGCTGCAAGCGGCAGTTCATATCATACAATAGAAACGCGGTTTTGTCAAGCTTACACTTTGCCGCCATGCAGATCGGCATACATACGGGAGCGGCACTCGGCGACGGCGGGGGTCATGTTGACATAGTGCTTGTGAGGGCACTCCAAGCGCAGCTCGCTCTCCCACGTTTCGTCGGTGAGCTGCTTTGCGATGTAGGCCTTTTTCTCTGCGATGGAAGGCAGCTCGATGGCCAATTCACCGTTCAGGATGTGGGGCACCAACAGCTTTTTGACCTTGGTGGGGGTGATGGTCACGGTGCGCTCAATGGCGTCGGAGTCGAGGTTGACCATCGTGACGGGCTTCCCGGCTTCGATCTCCTCGCCGTCCATCGCAATCAGGTCACACTGGGCCTGACCGTTTTCGTCGTAGAGACGCCACGGCATCTTCTTGCCGGGGATGATGGCCTTGCTGGCGGAATCGGAGCACTTCATCTTGGGCTGATAGCTGCCATCCGGGCGCTTGACCGCCACCAGCTTGTACACGCCGCCGAAGACGGGGTCGGACGCGGAGGTGATGAGGTTCTCGCCGACGCCGTAAGAGTCGAAGTGGGCGTGCTCATACAGCTCCATGTTGGCGATCTTCTTTTCATCCAGACCGTTGGAGGCCACCAGCTTGATATAGGGCTTCCCGGCTGCATCCAGCGCCTTGCGCAGACGCTTGGAGCCGCGGGCCAAGTCGCCGGAATCGATGCGGGCGCTCTTCACGCGGCGGTTGGGGTCGTTGGGGTATTTTTCGATGAGGTAGTCGTCCAGTTTGATGAGGTTGGGCAGACCGCTCTCCATGATGTTGTAGGTATCCAGCAGCAGACTGACGGAATCCGGGTAAGTATCCGCAAAAGCCTTGAAGGCGTCGAACTCGGTCGGGAAGAACTCGATAAAGCTGTGGGCCACGGTGCCGACGGCCTTGACGTCCGAACCGTACTTCATCTCAGCCAAGCAGTTGGCGGTGCCGATACAGCCGCCCAGAACGGCCGCGTAAGCGCCGTCGTTGCCCGCGCTCTCGCCCTGTGCGCGGCGGGTGCCGAACTCCATGACGCTGCGGGGCGTATGGGTGTTCAGGCCGGTGACGCGGGTAGCCTTCGTGGCGATGAGGCTGTGGAAGTTCATGGTCTGGAGCAGGTAGGTCTCGATCAGGATCGCACCGACCAGATCACATTCGATGCGGACCATCTGCACATGGGGGTAACAGACGGTGCCCTCCGGCAGAGCATACATGTCGCCCTTCCACTTGTAGGTGCGCAGATACTCGCAGAATTCCTCGCTCATGCCCTTGGTGCGCAGCCAGCGGATATCCTGCTCGTTGAAGTGATAGTTCAGCAAAAAGCGGGTCAGCTTGCGCTGGCCGGCGCTGATGGAATAGCCCTGATTGTCCGGGTTCTTGCGGAAGAACATATCGAACACCAGCGTCGTATTCTTAAAGCCATGCAGGAACAGGCAGTTGGCCATCGTGAACTCGTAAAAATCCACGACCATTGCGGGGTTATCATAATCTTCATCCGGAATATACGGAATAACTTTGATCTCGTCCATGACGGTTTTCCTCTCTTCTGCCCTGTCATGACAGGGTGTTTGTATCATGATAGCATCTTTCCCGTGCGGGTGCAAGTGGTTTTGTAAAATTCCGGCACAAGTGGGTCAAATCTTTTTTCCGAAAGCAGCAAAAAGCCGCCTCCGGAGCGTCCGGAAGCGGCTTTTTGCAGTCGGTTCAGATCAACCGTTGATGATATTCGGGGTGGCGTTCTTCAGCACAACGTCGTGGCTGCCGCCCTCGACGATGGAGGTGGAGGAAACGACGGTGAGCTTTGCCTTCTGCTGCAGTTCGGGGATGGACAGTGCGCCGCAGTTGCACATGGTGCTCTTGACCTTGTACAGGGTGGTCTGGACACCATCGGCCAGAGGACCTGCGTAAGGAACATAGCTGTCCACGCCTTCCTCAAAGCTCAGCTTGGTGGAACCGCCCAGGTCGTAACGCTGCCAGTTGCGGGCACGGTTGGAGCCCTCGCCCCAGTACTCCTTCATATACTGGCCATTGATGCGCACCTTGTTCGTGGGACTCTCGTCAAAGCGGGCGAAGTAGCGGCCCAGCATGACAAAGTCAGCGCCCATGGCCAGAGCCAGAGTGATGTGATAATCGTGGACGATGCCGCCATCGGAGCAGATGGGCACATAGATGCCGGTCTCCTTGTAGTACTCGTCACGGGCCTTTGCGACCTCAATGACTGCGGTGGCCTGACCACGGCCGATGCCCTTGGTCTCACGGGTAATGCAGATGGAACCGCCGCCAATGCCGATCTTGACGAAGTCTGCACCGGCCTTTGCCAAGAAACGGAAGCCCTCGGCATCCACAACGTTGCCTGCGCCCACCTTCACGGTGTCGCCGTAGTGCTCACGGATCCAGGCGATGGTACGGCTCTGCCACTCGGAGTAGCCCTCGGAGGAGTCGATGCAGAGCACATCCACGCCAGCCTCGACCAGTGCGGGAACGCGCTGGGCATAATCGCGGGTGTTGATGCCGGCACCGACCACATAGCTCTTGTTGGCATCCAGCAGCTCGTTGACATTCTTCTTGTGGGAATCGTAGTCCTTGCGGAACACAAAGTATTTCAGGTTGCCCTCAGCATCCACCAGCGGCAGCGTGTTGATCTTGTTGTCCCAAATGATGTTGTTGCAGTCGTGCAGGGAGGTATTCTCCGGTGCGGTGACCAGCTTCTCGATGGGAGTCATAAAGGTGGTAACGGAAGCATCATCGGGGGTGTGGTTGACACGGTAATCACGGGAGGCCACAATGCCCATCAGCTTGCCGTGAGGAGTGCCATCGGCAGTGACAGCAATGGTGGAGTGGCCGGTGCGGGCCTTGAGCTCCAGCACATCGTGCAGGGTGGCGGTAGGAGCCAGGTTGGAATCGGAGACCACATAACCGGCCTTATAGCTCTTGACGCGGCGCACCATGGCAGCCTCGTTCTCAATGCTCTGGGAGCCGTAGATGAAGGACACACCGCCCTCACGTGCCAGTGCAATGGCCAGCTTATCGCCGGAGACCGACTGCATGATGGCACTGATCATGGGGATGTTCATTTCCAGCGGGCAGGCCTCTTCCCCCTTGCGGTACTTGACCAGCGGGGTCTTCAGGCTGACTGCCGTGGGGACATTCTCTGCAGAGGAATAGCCCGGAACAAGCAGGTACTCGCCAAAGGTGCGGGAAGGTTCTTCATAGAAATAAGCCATACTCTAAACTCCTTTTTTCTTAACGCATCAACAACGGGCCAGCATCAAAATAATTCATGTTTGCTGCTTATAAATTGATTGACTATACTTTACCACAAACCCCGTCAGAATACAAACCCCAGTGGCAACAAACTTTAGAACTGTCCTTTGCGGAAAAACAGTAAAATTGACCACCAAAAACGTGCAAGGTCATACTTTTTCGCCTGACAGGCCGGTTTTCTGACACAAATTGGAATGCAAAAAAGTCCGTACCGGAAAACCGGACGGACTTTTTTGCACACGAAGCGAGATACCGCCTGTGCGGTACAGTGCCGACAGCTGTGAAGGAGAACAGCCGGAGGAGGAGAAGGCCCTGCACCCGATATCTCTTATTCAACAAGAAGAAAAAGATTTCAGTCTCAAAAAGCGCTCATCGCTTTCTGTAACTATATTGTAACTCTTTTGTTTCCGTTTTGCAAGACCTTTTTCGCAGATTTTGTAACATTTTTGTAATTTTCCCGGATTTATTTTGTAAATTCCAGGTAGCATTCAAAAGCAGCGTGCTCTTCGCGGCGGCCCACCACATACCAGCCATCGGCCGAGGGCGCATAGAACACCTCGACCTGACTGCCCAGCGGGATCTCCCGGTGGTACTTGACAGAGACGAATTTCAACGGCCCGCCCTTGACCACCTCCAGCGGCAGGGCATCACAGGCGATGTCCAGATAGCAGGCGTTATTCACATGGCCGTTCAGGTCGCACAGGGAGTAGCTGGCTGTCCGGCTGCCCGCACAGGTCAGTTCCTTTGCTTTGTGCACCAGCTGGGGCAGCTCCCCTTCCAGATCCTCGTTCCAGTAACCGGGCGTATGCCAGGAGGGCTGGCGCAGGATGCACTCACGATCGGTATCCACCACGATCCACCGGCTGTCGATCAGAGCACACTCCTTCCCTGCTTCGTCCAGAATGCGGGTCAGCCGCTTCATCGAACCTTTCTTGCACGGCTCACAGGCGGTAACAAATGTCAGCTTTTCGGCACGCAGGGGCATCCGGGTGATCTGCGCCGCCTGCTTGCCCACCAGAAACGCCGTGTGGTGCGCCTTGAAAAAAGCATCATCCATGCCGTAGGCGCGGGCGTGGTCTGCCGCCGCCTGCTCCACATAGCGGAACAGGGCGCTGGGCTTGATCATCCGGCGAAAGTCGCCGTCTGCGTTCAGGACAGTTGTATGATAGGTATATTGATTCATACGTTTCCTTTCCAAAAGAGGACCCTCTCCGTCATTGCTTCGCATTGCCAGAGGCTTTGACGGAGAGGGCCCTTTCTTCTCAATACTGATTCCGGGTCTTTTTGCGCAGCTTGCGCCAGATGTTGAAGCAGGCCAGCGCTACCATGGCAAGCAGCAGCAGCAGGAACACAACGCCGCTGCCGCCCTCATTGTAGCTCTTCATCTCGCTCCACTTTACGTCGAGCTCGTTGTTGACCTCATCGCTCAGGGCGGTGAACACCTTTTCCTTGGCTTCCACTTCCTCAGAGGGGTATGCGATCTCGCTGTACTTCAGGTCCTCGTCCAGGATATCCCACACCTTCTGCATGGGGGTAGTGTAGCCGATATACTCCGCATTGGCCTTTCCGATGTCCGGCTCGCACATGAAGTTGATGAACATCTCCGCAGCTTCCTTGTGCTCACTGGTGGCAGGCACCGCCATGCAGTCCACCGACAGCACACTGCCCTCCTCCGGGAACACCCAGGCCAGATCCGGGTTATCATCGATCATGGTAATGGCATCGCCGGAGTAGTACACGCCGATGGCCGCCTCGCCACCGATCATCTTATCAAAGATCTCATCCATAACGTAGGCCTGCACCAGCGGTTTTTGCGCTTTCAGGGTCTCCACCACCTCGTCCACCTCTTCCGGAGTCTCGGGGTTGATGCTGGTGCCATTCTTGAACGCTGCAATGGCGTAGGCATCGCGGCTGTTGTTGAACATCAGGATGTTGCCCGCGTACTGCTCGTCCCACAGGTCAGCCCATTTGGTGGGGGCATTCTCCACCATGGTGGTGTTGTAGATGATGCCGGTGGTACAGAGCATATAGGGCACGGTATAGGCGTTGGTGGGGTCATAATCCGGATCACGGTAGACCGCATCGATGTTCTGGGAGTTGGGGATATTGCTGTAATCCAGCGGTGCAAGCATCCCCTCGGCGATCATCTTTGCCACCATGTAATCCGAAGGGATGACCACATCGTAGTTGGCCGCACCGGATTTCAGTTTGGCGTACATGGACTCGTTGGAATCAAAGGTGGTGTAGTTGACCTTGATGCCGGTAAGCTTCTCGAAGGCGGCCACCACATCCACGCTGTCATCAGAACCGTTGGAGATGTATTCGCCCCAGTTGTAAACGTTGAGGGTGAGATTCTGGCCCTGAAAGCGGGTCCAGTCGTAATCGTCCGAGACCGAAACGTCCTCGGTCACCTCAATGGTTCCGGCGGCAAAGGCGGGCGCAGCACAGCAGAACGCCATGGCCAGCGTCAGCAGCAGAACAGCAAAACGTTTCATTTTACGTCCTCCCCTCTCAGTGCCTTCTGATCCCGGCGGTACTCCCGGCTCTCCATGGCATTGGAGATGAGGATGATGGTCAGGATCACCACAAACATGATGGTGGACAGGGCGTAGATCTCCGGGCTGACCTTTTTTCGGGTCATGGAATAGATGGCAATGGGCAGGGTCTCCACCGTGCCGCAGTTGAAATAGGAGATCATAAAATCATCGATGGAGTAGGTCAGGCAGATGAGGAAGGCCGACAGGATGGCCGGGCTGATCTCAGGCAGGATGACTTTGAAGAACGCCTGCCTGGGGTCACAGCCCAGATCCAGAGCCGCCTCATACAGCTTGATGTCCAGCTGCCTGAGCTTGGGGGTCACGTTGAAGATGACATAGGGCACATTGAAGGCGATATGCGCGATCAGCAGCGTGGGCATTCCCATGATGGTGTCGGGCAGCCAGGAGACTCCCTCGGAAAAGCGCTGGTAAGCCACAAACAGCAGCATCAGGGAGATGCCGGTGATGATCTCCGGGTTGACCACCGGGATATAGGTGATGTTGGTGATCACCAGGCGGCTCTTGCGGCTCATAGACGCAATGCCCAGCGAGGCCGCCGTACCCAGAACCGTTGCAATGACCGCAGAGATGAGGGCTACCTCCAGCGAGACGCGCAAAGCGCTCAGGATGGCAGAGTTATGGAGCAGGCTGGTGTACCACTTGAGGGTAAAGCCTGTGAACAGTGCGTAGCCCTTGCTCTGGTTGAAGCTGAACACGATCATATAGGCAATGGGCAGGTACATGAAGCAGAAGAAGAGGATGACGTAGGCCCGCTGCATCAGGCGCAGATGTTTCGTTTTCATCAGGACACGCCCTCCATTTCATCTTCATCAAAGCTGGATGTGAAGCTCATGCAGAGCAGGACGATGATCATCAGCACAAGGCTCATGGCCGAACCGACGTTCAGGTTGTAGCTGTTGCCCAGGAACTGCATCTCGATCAGGTCGCCGATCATCAGGTTGGAGCCGCCGCCCAGCATACGGCTGATGACAAAGGTAGACACCGCCGGAACGAACACCATGGTGATGCCGGTGCTGATGCCGGGCACGCTCATGGGGATGAGCACCCGGAAAAGGGTCTGGGTGGTGGAGGCTCCCAGATCCTGTGCCGCTTCCACCAGGCTCTGATCGATCTTGGTCATGCTGGTGTAGAGGGGCAGGATCATGTAGGGCACATAGTTATACACCATGCCCAGCACCACCGCGCCGGAGGTATTCAGCATGGTATAGGGGCCCAGGCCAAAAAAGCCCAGCACCGCGTTCACAGGGCCGTTGATGCTCAGCAGGCCCATCCAGGCATAGGTGCGGAGCAGGAAGTTCATCCACATGGGCAGCATGACCAGCATCAGCATGATATGCTGCTTGTTCA
>OLZJ01000825.1_pt1 | contig 14791 bp, 7 predicted proteins | sample 1673951 | NCBI WGS metagenome assembly OLZJ01 (sample SAMEA103958135, study PRJEB25191) | human gut metagenome
GGGGTTGCTGGTGCTGCTGAACACGGTGGGCGGCGATGTGGAGACCGGCCTTGCGCTGGCAGAGCTGATTGCCAGCATCTCCAAGCCCAGCGCCACGCTGGTGCTGGGCGGCGGGCACTCCATCGGCATCCCGCTGGCGGTCAGCGCGCGGCACAGCTTTATTGTCCCCACCGCCACCATGACGGTGCACCCGGTGCGGCACTCCGGGCTGATCTTAGGCGTCCCGCAGACCATGCACTGCTTTGAGCAGATGCAGCAGCGCATCACCGGCTTTGTGGCCGCCCACAGCGGCATGCCGGAAAAGCGCTACACCCAGCTGATGCTCCACACCGGGGAGCTGGTCATGGACATGGGCACGGTGCTGGACGGACGCCGCGCCGTAAAGGAAAAGCTGATCGACGAGCTGGGCGGTCTTTCGGACGCGCTGGCGTGGCTATATAAAGAAATTGAGCAAGGGTGAAGCTTTGCAGCTTCCCCTCAGCCAGACAATTTAAACTGCGCTCCGCGTTGCTCTGCGCAGGAACAGCGGAAAAATTATTTTTTATTTCGCGTTTGTCGCGCTCTGCGGAGCGCTCCAAACGCCTTTTCACGAGAGGGGCTGGGTTCGTTCCATTTTCCTCCAACAAAAACAACATTATGGTTTGCCATTTTTGCCCTTGCGTGGTACAATAGTAAAATCAATTATTGTGTCTATGGGAAGTTGGGGAACAGAGTAGAATGGCAACGAAAAAACGAAAATCAACGAAACGGCGTACTGCTGCCCGCCGTAAAAAGGCAGAGCAGCGGCTCCCGGCAGGGCTTGGCACCCTGTTCGGCGGCCTGCTGCTGATGTTGCTGGCCTTTGTGCAGGGCGATTCCGCATGGCGGGTGCTCCACGATGTGCTGTTCGGGCTGTTCGGCTGCGGCAGCTTTGTGCTGGGTGCAGCCGTATGCTGTCTGGCCGTTTTGTACACCCGGGGCGAGGAGCTGCTGTCCCGCATCCTCAAGCTGGTACTGGGGCTTATCTTTGTCTGCGGCACAGTCATCGTGTTTTCCGATATCCAGCCGCAGGGGCTGTCGGCGCTGCAAATGCTTTCCGCCTGCTACGCCAATGGCGTCAATGCATGGCTCTCCGGCGGCGCAATAGGCTTTGTGCTGGGCGGCGTGCTGCTTTTGCTGTGCGGACGCCCGGCAGCAAATCTCATCATGGTCGTGCTTTTGCTGTGCGGCAGCCTGTACATTTTTGATATCACCCCCGCCGAGGTCTGGGTCTGGCTGTGTGCCGTCACCGGCGGTATCCACGCCCGCGGCGCTGCCTTTGCAGAGCAGCGCGCTGCCCGCCGCGCCGAGCGCGCCTCCATCCGGCAGGCAGAGCGGGAGATCGACGAGGAATACGACGAAACCGAGGACGAGCCGCTGGACGAGGAGGACGAGCCCGCCGGGCTGCATCTGGGGGTGCCGGACTGGATGTCCGGCGTGCTGCGCTGGGGACACAAGGTAACGCAGGAGATGGAGGCAGACGTTGCCGAAACTGAGGCTGCACCCGCAGCCCCTGCCCAGCCGGAGCCTGCCGCGCCGCCCATCACCCCGGTGCGGGTCAGCGTTGCCCATCCCCGCGCGGCCTTTGACGTAGACCTTGGCCCCGACCACACTGAGGTGAAGGAGGGCGGCAGCGAGCCCATCGAGCCGCTCATCGTGGGCCCGGGCGGCACCTTTGGGCAGAACCCGCTGCGCCCGGCCCCCAGACCTGCCCCGCAGCCCATCGTACAGGACGCGGTGGAGACCGATGCATCCGATTTCTTTGCAAAAGCTGCAGAGCCGGTGCAGCCTGCGGCAGCGGAAAGCTTTGATATTCCGGTCATGACCCCGGCAATGCCGACGGCCCAGCCGGAAAGCCCGGCAGCGGCAGTCACGCCGGAGATGCCCGCCGTGCCCATCCAGCCCACAGTCCCGGCGGCACCCGCCCGGGTGAGCGCCGAAAACGCCGTTGCCATGCGAGGCACACCCGATGAGGACGGCTGGATCAGCATTACCAGCGAACCGGTGGAGGAAAAAGACCTGAACACGCTGGTGGCGGCTGCCATGGAAAAACCCGCCGCAGGCGAGCAGGCTGCCGCCACCGCCCCGGCCGAGGAGCCGGAGGTGGTGGAGACCTTCCAGTATCAGTACCCCAGCATCGAGCTGTTTGAAAAGTCTGCCGAGGAGAGTGACCCCGGTGCCCAGGACGAGCTGAAGGCCAACGCCCAGAAGCTGGTGGACACGCTGGAAAGCTTCGGCGTGCGCACCCGGGTGCTGGATATCTCGCGGGGACCCTCCGTTACCCGGTACGAGGTCCAGCCCATGGCGGGCGTGAAGATCAGCCGCATCACCTCGCTGGCCGATGATATCGCCCTGAACCTTGCTGTGGCCGATGTCCGCATGGAAGCACCCATCCCCGGCAAGCCTGCCGTGGGCATCGAGGTGCCCAACCACAAAAAGACCCCCGTTTTTATCCGCAGTGTCTTTGAAAGCCAGGCCTTCCTGCGGATGACTTCGCCCTTGGGCGTGGCGCTGGGCAAGGACATTGCCGGTGTGGCCCAGGTGGCCGACCTGTGCAAGATGCCCCATCTGCTCATCGCAGGCAGCACCGGCAGCGGTAAATCTGTCTGTGTGAACAGCATCATCATCAGCATCCTGTTCCGCTCCAGCCCCGAGGACGTGAAGCTCATGCTCATCGACCCCAAGGTGGTGGAGCTGGCTGAATACAACGGCATCCCCCACCTGCTGATGCCTGTCATCACCGAGCCGAAAAAGGCAGCGGGTGCTCTGAGCAGCGCGGTGCAGGAGATGGAGCGCCGCTACCACCTGTTTGCGGAAAACAATGTCCGTGACATCAAATCCTTCAACAAGCTGGCGGCCACCGACCCCATGCTGGAAAAGATGCCCTATATCGCCATCATCATCGACGAGCTGGCCGATCTGATGATGGTCGTGGGCAAGGACGTGGAGGATTCCATCTGCCGCATTGCCCAGAAGGCCCGTGCCGCCGGAATGCACCTCATCGTTGCCACCCAGCGCCCCAGCGTGGATGTCATCACCGGCCTGATCAAGGCCAACATCCCCAGCCGCATTGCCTTTGCCGTGTCCAGCCAGGTGGACAGCCGCACCATTCTGGATGGTGCCGGTGCCGAGAAGCTGCTGGGCCAGGGCGATATGCTCTTTATGCCTGTGGGCGCGCCCAAGCCGGTGCGTATCCAGGGCACCTTTGTGCGGGATGAGGAGATCAGCCGCGTGCTGGACTTCATCAAGCAGAGCGCCACCGTCCAGTACGACGAGGCCATGATCGAAGCCATGGAAAAGCACGCCATTCAGGATGGCAAGAAGGGCGCATCCTCTGCAGATGCGGATGAGGAGACCGGCAGCGACCCGATGCTCAAGCAGGCCGTTGAGGTGGTCATCGATGCCGGGCAGGCATCCACCAGCCTGCTGCAGCGCCGCTGTAAGCTGGGTTATGCCCGCGCCGCCCGCATCATGGATGAGATGGAACAGAAGGGCATCATCGGCCCCTATGAGGGTGCCAAACCCCGCGCTGTCCTCATCAGCCGCCAGCAGTGGCTGGAGATGCAGATGAATCAGCCGGAGGAATAATTATAGTTTTATATAGGAGCAATAACTAATGCGACGGCCTTTAACGTGTGTTGAAATATGTGCAGGTGCGGGAGGGCAGGCTTTGGGTCTTGCAATGGCGGGTTTTGTCCATGTTGCACTTGTTGAATATGAACAAGAGTACTGTAATGTTCTGAAAGCGAACCGTCCGGAATGGAATGTTATTTGTGCAGATGTCCATAAGTTTGATGGTCATCCATATGAAGGAGTGGACTTGCTGGCTGGTGGTGTTCCGTGTCCGCCGTTTTCTGTTGCAGGAAAGCAATTAGGTAAGGATGATGAGCGTGACCTGTTTCCGGAAGCAATTCGTTTGATTCGAGAGATTCGTCCAAGAGCTGTTATGCTGGAAAATGTTCGAGGTTTTCTGGACTCTGGCTTCGAGGAATACCGAGACCATATTTTTACAGAGATAAAGAAGCTAGGGTATGTTACACACATTAAATTATTGAATGCCTCAGATTATGGGGTGCCCCAGCTTCGTCCAAGGGTTGTTATAGTTGGAATCCGAAAAGATCAGGCAGGGGCATTTGAATATCCACAAGAGCATCCAAGAGAATCTCCTACGGTTGGAGAGACACTGTGCGATCTGATGTCACAAAATGGATGGAAAGGTGCAAAAAAATGGGCTGAAGGAGCTGATAGGATTGCACCTACACTGGTTGGAGGCTCTAAAAAGCATGGCGGACCGGACCTTGGCCCGACAAGAGCAAAAAATGCATGGGCAGAGCTTGGCGTTGACGGAAAGGGAATTGCAAATGAGGCACCGGAACAGGATTTTGACGGGATGCCACGTCTGACCAGTCGAATGATGGCACGCATCCAAGGTTTTCCAGACACATGGACTTTTGGAAGCAAAAAGACTATTGCCTGTAGAATGATCGGCAATGCTTTTCCGCCACCGGTGGCGCAGGCTGTTGGAATTGAAATCAGGAGGTGCTTAGAAAATGCCGAAAGATGAAGTCTTGATTGCAATGGAACGCAAGAGATACCATGAGAGACTGCTGCAGACTGGTACATTGGCAATCAATGCAAATGGTGTTGCCACAAATGCAGACAAAGACAGTGTGATATCTGTAATGATTGCTAAAGGAATTGCCGAGCAGCTGATGGCAGAAACCAATGAGCGTGTTGCAGGTCAAACAGCAGGAGCGTCATTTGAAATGCTTACGATGGAGTTTGTAAAGAGAACGTTCCCACAGCTGCAACATCTTAGACCGGGCAATTGGGAAGTCCTTAAACTTGGAAATAGAAGCAGGACGAAAACATCAACATTCGCTCAATATGAACATTTGGCGTATTTGACCGAACTGACAAAAGCTAACAGAAAATTGTCAGCTATGATTGGAAATGACTATATGGTAGCACCTGATATTGTTGTTTACCGAAACCTTTGTTCTGATGAGGAAATAAACGCAACAGAACCTATCGTAAATGATACTGTGTGTCGGTATGCTGATTTGAGAGAAAAGAATGGTGGCAAAGCAATCTTACATGCTTCTGTTTCGGCAAAATGGACAATGAGATCTGATCGAGCACAAAACAGTCGTACGGAAGCATTAAATCTGATTCGTAATAGAAAAGGGCATCTTCCGCATATTGTTGTTGTCACGGGAGAACCTCTTCCATCCAGAATTGCATCACTTGCACTTGGGACAGGGGACATTGATTGTGTATATCACTTTGCATTGCCGGAATTGATCGCGTCAGTTAACTCAACAGAACGGGCAGATGTGATAGAAACACTTAAAACATTGGTGGAAGGAAAAAGATTGAAAGATATTTCGGATTTGCCGTTAGATCTTTCCGTATAATGAGATGAATTGCGTTCTAAAAGACTTCATAAGTGTGAAGTGAGGATATAAAGGATATGCAGGAAAATACTTCCCCGATCTATACCGAATTTCTTCCCATCAGCCGGGCGGACATGGAAGCCCGGGGGTGGGATCAGCTGGACTTTGTGGTGGTGGGCGGCGATGCCTACGTTGACCACCCCAGCTTTGGCACCGCCATCATCAGCCGCCTGCTGGAGGCCGAGGGCTATAAGGTCGGCGTGCTGGCCCAGCCCCGCTATTCCGACTGCGAGGACTTCAAGCGGTTCGGCAGGCCGAAGTACGGCTTTTTCATCGGCGGCGGCAACGTGGACAGCATGGTGAGCCACTACTCCGTGGCAAAAATTCCGCGTGCCGAGGACGAATACTCTCCCGGCGGTATCGGCGGCGCGCGGCCTGACCGCAGCGCCACCGTTTACACCAGGCTGGCCAAGGAGGCCTACCCCGACCTGCCTGTGATCCTGGGCGGTCTGGAGGCTTCTCTGCGCCGGTTTGCCCACTACGATTACTGGCTGGACACCGTTCTGCCCAGCATTGCAGAGGACTCCGGAGCCGATCTCATCAGCTTTGGCATGGGTGAGCACCAGACCGTGGAGATCGCCCGGCGGCTGGCGGCAGGGGAGCCGGTGGAGTCCATCACCGATGTGGACGGCACCTGCTACCTGACCGACTTCGACCACCTGCCCGAAAAGTATGTGGAGTGCGCCGGTTTCCGGAAAGTGGCCTCCGATAAGGTGGCCTACGCCAAAGCCTGCCGCATCCAGATGGACAATCAGGATGTGGTCAGCGGCCAGATCATTGTCCAGAAGCAGAGTGAAAAGTACCTTGTGCAGAACATCCCGGCAAAGCCGTTGGTGCGCTGGGAGCTGGACAAGGTGTATGCGCTGCCCTACACCCGCCGCTACCACCCCATCTACGAGAGCATGGGCGGCGTGCCTGCCATCCGGGAGGTGCAGTTCTCCATCATCCAGAACCGCGGCTGCTTCGGCGGCTGCAACTTCTGCGCCATCCAGCTGCATCAGGGCCGCCGGGTCACCAGCCGCAGCGCCGACAGCATTGTGGCCGAGGCCGAGCGGATGACCCACGAGCCTGATTTCAAGGGCTACATCCACGATATCGGCGGCCCCACCGCCAACTTCCGGTTCCCGTCCTGCCGGGAGCAGATGCTGCGGGGCATGTGCAATGGCGGCAAGCACTGCCTGGCCCCCACCACCTGCTCCCACATGATCGTGGATCACAGCGATTACCTCAAGATCCTGCGCCGTGTCCGGGAACTGCCCGGCGTGAAAAAGGTGTTCATCCGCAGCGGCATCCGGTTCGATTACCTGATGGCTGACCCGGACGACACCTTCTTCAAGGAGCTGGTGGAGTATCACGTCTCCGGCCAGCTGAAGGTGGCCCCGGAGCACTGCGCCCCCAATACACTGGCCTACATGGGCAAGCCGCCCATCCAGACCTTCAACAAGTTCAAGGATAAGTTCTACGAGCTGAGCAAGAAGGCGGGCAAAAAGCAGTACCTCGTGCCCTACCTGATGTCCAGCCACCCGGGCAGCACCCTGAGCGATGCCGTCTATCTGGCCGAGTATCTCTACAAAAACCACATGCGCCCCGAGCAGGTACAGGATTTCTATCCCACCCCCGGCACGGTGAGTACCTGCATGTTCTACACCGGCCTTGACCCCTACACCCTGAAGCCCGTGTTCGTGGAAAAGACCGCGGAGGGAAAAGCGCTCCAGCGCGCCCTGCTCCAGTATTACGAGCCCCGCAATGCCGAAAAGGTCATCAAGGCGCTGAAAATGACCCACAGGGAGGACCTGATCCCGCTGCTGGTGCCCGCCGAGGGCCGCCGCGCGGTCCAGCGCTCTGCCCGTCGGGCCGAGCCTGCCGAGGTGACCATCCACAACGACGGCACCTATACCGTCCGCCCCAACAAGGGCAGGGGAGGCAGGAATCAGAGCCGCGGAACCGCTCCGGCCCGCACCGCAGGCGGCCGCCAGCCCAGCCCCGGCGCACGCTTTGCGCCCAACGGCACGGCACCCCGTAAGCCGAAGAACGATCAACAGAAAGAGAATACAGCGTGGAAAACTTCAAAAAAGAAAAAATAAGCTTTTGGCGGCGCATTGCCGCTCTGGCCCTGGCGGCGGCGCTGGCCCTTGGCCTTGCCGCCTGTGATGCCTCGGCGGTGGTGCCGGGCAGCAGCACCCCTACGGTCAGCACTGCCCAGCCTGCCGGAGACGGCCAGACCGCCAACTTCGAGATGCACTTCCTGGATGTGGGGCAGGCCCTGAGCGTGCTGGTGGAATGTGACGGCCAGTATATGCTCTACGACGGCGGCAACGTGGACGATGGCAGCTATGTCGTCTCTTACCTGCAGAATCTCGGTGTGGAGGAGCTGCAGTATGTGTTCTGCTCCCACGCCCACGAGGATCATGTGGGCGGCCTGTCCGCTGCGCTGGCCTATTTCCCGGCAGACCATGTGTACAGCCCCGTGACGGAAGCCTCCACCAAGTGCTTTCAGGATTTCGTCAAGTATACCCAGCAGCAGGGCCTGCAGGTGGAGGTGCCCGCAGCGGGCACGGTCTGGCCGCTGGGCAGTGCCACTGTGACCATGCTGGGCCCTGTGGCGCAGTATGACAACACCAACGATACCTCCATCGTTCTGCGGGTGGATTACGGCTCCACCAGCTTTCTGCTCACCGGCGATATGGAATCGGATGCAGAGCGCGATCTTGTGAACAGCGGGGCCAACCTGAAGGCAGATGTTCTGCAGGTGGGCCACCACGGTTCCAGCACCAGCACGAGCTACATCTTCTTGAACGCCGTCCTGCCCGAGATGGGCATCATCTCCTGCGGTGTGAACAACAAGTACGGCCACCCCCACGAGGAGACCCTGAGCATCCTGCGGGATGCGGGCGTGGATGTTTACCGCACGGACCTGCTGGGGGCCATCGTGATCGGTTCCGATGGACAGAACTATACCATCCGCACCGAGAAAACGGCCACCGATGCCGAGCTCAACCCCACCGACCCGGCGGCAGCGTCCACCGCGCAGCAGGGGTATATCGGCAACGTGAACAGCAAAAAGTTCCACCTGCCCAGCTGTGCCAACCTCCCTGCGGAGAAGAACCAGATCCTCTTCTCCAGCTACGAGGAGGCCATTGCGGCAGGGTACAGCCCGTGTTCGAGCTGCATCAAGTAAACGCATATTAAATAAGCAGCGCCCTGCCGGGGCAAACCGGCAGGGCGCTGCTGTTTTTTGGGATCATTTTTTTCGCTTCTTGAAATCGACCGGCAGCGTTGTCCACCGCTTCCGGAAGAGATACGCCGCATCCTTGGGCTGGCGCTGGCGGGTAAAGATGCCTTTTTTGTTGCCGTCCACCCGCAGGATGCCCTCGGTGGTCTGGAAATCGGCAAAATTCCACACCAGCTCACCCTGCACGAAATCGTAGTGGTCGAACACGGCGTGGGTCATCTCCAGATATTCATTCTGGTACTCGGCACTCCACATCACACTGGGGAGCTTGTGCGCACCGCTCAGGTTGTCGGTGCCGTACTCAGTGAAGATGAGTGGGCGGCCATGCAGGACTTTTGCCCAGCCGTCCATCTCATGGTGGAAGGCGGCTTCGGCATCTGCCAGCCCGGCCCCGCCCAGTACATACCAGCCATAGTAGCGGTTCAGGCTGACGAAATCGGCAAAGCGCTGGCCCTTGCTGGTGTCGGGCAGACTGGTCATCAGGACCGTATAAGTACGGGGACGCTTCTGGGGGTCGAGGCGGCGGGCCAGCTCAAACAGGGGCTTGAAGTATTCCTCAGTGCCCGCGCTGGTGCACTGAGGCTCGTTGAGCAGGCTCCACCCGATGACCGAGGGGTGATTTTTGTCCCGGTCGATCATATCGGTCAGGGCTGCCTTGTGGTTCTTGAGCAGCGCAGGCGTGGTCTCCTTCTCAAAAAAGCCCTGCTGCCTGCCGTTGCCCTGATTGGCGGCCAGGAAGTTGGCCGTGCTCTGCAGAAAGCCCACGGCGGGGACTTCGTCAATGATGAGGAAGCCCTCCTCATCGGCCATCTGGTAGATCTCCTCAGCGTAGGGGTAGTGGCTGGTGCGGAAGCAGTTTGCGCCGATCCACTTCATCAGCTCAAAATCCCGCTTGACGGTGGGCAGGTCGAGCCCACGGCCCCGGATGTCGGCATCCTCATGCCGACCGAAGCCCCTCAGATAGACCGGGCTGCCGTTGAGCAGGAAACGCCCGTGCCGGATCTCAAAGGTGCGGATGCCGATCCGGTCCAGATACTCGTCCACCACCGCGCTGCCCTCGTGGATGCGGATGACCAGATCGTAGAGATAGGCGGCGTGGACATTCCACAGCTTGGCGTTTTTGACCACCAGCGTGCCGGTGGTGCCGGAGCTTTCGGCCACCCGGGTGGTGCCGTCGTAAAGCTCCACAGTCACGGGGTGGGGACCGTTGGTGGACACGGTATAGTCGATCTCGGCCCCAGTCTCGGTCAGGCGGTATCGTGTGGAATAGTCCAGCACCCGCTCCTTGGGCAGGGCCATCAGCCAGACGGGCCGGTGGATGCCGGCGTAGTTGTAAAAATCAAAGTAGGGTGCGGCGATCTTTCTGCCGTCTGCAAGGGTGCGGGTGGTGCCTGCGGGCAGCATCGTCTCGCTGAGCTCGTTGTTCGCCAGAACACTGAGCTTGTTGAACTGGTTGTAGCGCACGATGTTGGTCACGGTGGCATCAAAGGGCAGGAAGCCGCCCTCGTGCTGGGCCACCTCCACGCCATTGACGAAGACCCGGGCCCGGTGGGTGACCGAGCCAAACCGGAGAACAATGTCCCAGCCGCTCCATTCCGCAGGGACAAAAAAGCTGGTCTCGTACCAGAAATCACCGCAGTATTCGCGGGAGGCCTTGTCGGTGAACAGGTCGCAGAAGGAGGCGGGTACCGGCATGGAAAGAGAGGAGGGCAGTTCGAGCGCCCATCCGGCCTCCACACCCTTGCTCTCGGGGTCGAAGCTGAAACGCCACATCCCGTCCAGGCCGATGAGACGGCGGGTGGTGGTAGCGCGGGGATACAGCAGGGAGCGGTTCATCAGGATGACCTCACATTCATCAGCCCGGCGACATTTTGCGTGCCACAGGGGCGTTTATTGTCTTTGTACCCAGTATGACAGAAATTTTATAAAAGGGATAGAAAGATTTTTGAATAAATCCAGACTTTTTTCAGGAAAACAGGCGCTGCTCTGGGCAGAATACCTATTATCTCCGTCCGAGTTTAAAAACTTCCGTAAAGGGTGTCACAAAAAGTGAATGCTGGGAAAAAGAGGAAAAACAGAATGTGAACGAACTGTGAAAATGAACAAAAACAATACCTTAAAATTGTACGAATTCACCTAAAAAATATTCTAACATTTTTTGATAAAAGTTTGTCATAATATTGGAGTACAAACTTGGATACAGCAGAAGGGACGCTGTACCGTTTGAATTGACCACCGAAGGAGAATACAATGGCAAATGAAATGCAAAAGACCACCCCGTTTGGGATGCGGGACAAGGTCGGCTATATGTTCGGCGATTTCGCCAACGATTTTACTTTTATCCTGTCGTCCAGCTTCCTGATGAAGTTCTATACCGACGTGATGGGCGTGAGCGCCGGTGTTGTGGGCATGATCATGATGATCGCCCGCTTTGTGGATGCTTTCACCGATGTGACCATGGGCCAGATCGTGGACCGCTCCAAGCCCACCAAGGACGGCAAGTTCCGCCCCTGGCTCAAACGGATGTGCGGCCCTGTGGCCATCGCATCCTTCCTCATCTTCCAGTCCGGTCTGGCCGGGATGTCCTACGGCTTCAAGGTGGCATGGCTCTTTGTGACCTATATCCTGTGGGGCTCCATCTTCTACACCTCCGTCAACATCCCTTACGGCTCCATGGCCTCCGCCATCTCTGCTGACCCCAAGGACCGCGCAGAGCTGTCCACCTGGCGTACCATCGGCAGCACCCTGGCCAGCCTTGTGATCGGCGTTGGCACCCCCATGGTGGCTTACGTCACCGTCAATGACCAGACGATCCTCTCCGGCAGCCGCATGACCATCATTGCAGGCGTTTTCTCTGTCTGCGCCATCCTCTGCTACCTGCTCTGCTTTAACCTGGTGCGTGAGCGTGTGGATGTGCCCGCCAACAACAGCAAGATGGACATTGGCAAGATGCTCAAGAGCGTGTTCACCAACCGTGCCCTGCTGGGCATCATTGCTGCCGCCCTCTTCCTGCTGCTGGCCATGCTGACCATGCAGGGTATGGCAGGCTATGTGTTCCCCAACTTCTACGGCAGCGCCGCCGCCCAGTCTACCGCTTCTCTGCTGAGCAGCGTGCTGATCCTGCTCGTCTGCGCACCCTTTGCCTCCAAGCTGGCCAACCGGTTCGGTAAAAAAGAGCTGGCCACCGTATCCTGCATCGTGGCCACGGTGCTGGAGGTCATCTGCTTTGTTCTCAAGCCCACCAATGTCTGGGTCTATGTCGGCTTCTTCTGCGCCGCCTTCATCTGCCTGGGCTTCTTCAACACCATCATCTGGGCAATGATCACCGATGTCATCGATGATTCCGAGGTCCGCAACGGCATCCGTGAGGACGGCACCATCTATGCGGTCTACTCCTTTGCCCGCAAGCTGGGTCAGGCGTTCTCTTCCGGCCTGACCGGCGGCCTGCTGACCATGATCGGTTACAGCGCCGCCACTGCCTTTGACCCGGAGGTCACCATGGGCATCTTCAACATCTCCTGTATTGCCCCCGCCATCGGCTTTGTGGCCGTGGCCCTGAGCCTGTTCTTCATCTACCCCCTGACCAAACAGAAGGTGGAAGAGAACGTGGCCGCACTGGCACAGCGCCATAATAAGTAAGGAAACGGATCAAGCCGCCCACGGGAAATTCCTGTGGGCGGCTTGTTTCTGCTTCAAAATTGATGTATACTAATATATCAGGAATGATACAACGGCACGAGCGGAACAACAGGAAAAAGGAGCGGTGTACGATGCGGGTGGATCCTTTGCAGATCCTTACAAAGCTGGCAGCGGTGCAGAATATCCCGACCCGGCGGGTCACCCCGCCCTTTGAGGGGTTGGAAGAGTTTGACTACGGCCTGCGGCGATCGCTGGACCCCCAGTTCGACTGGCAGGAGTTCGGCCAGCTGCTGCTGGACAGCACCCCTGAAAATACTCTGCTGCTGGTGGAGGGCACCTTTGAGCTGCACTTTGCCCTGTTCCGCATCCCCGATGAAAAAAACACGGTCTTTCTCATTGGACCCTGGACGGTGGGCCCCCGCACCCAAAGCGCCCGCAAATGGGTCAGGCGCTATCTGGGGGAAGCCGGAGAGGCCGCTGTGCAGGAGTACTACAACGGCGTGAAGATCCTGGAGGCCAGCGATTTCTATGGAGCTTTGCGGGTTGTGGTGGATACGATGTTCGGCTGCACTGTCCCGGTGCAGGAGCTGAAGGAATTCCTGCCCTTCCAGTTCCACCCGGATACCCGCTATTTCCACGAGCCGGAGTTCCAGAAGGAGATCCCGGTCACCATGCTGGAGCAGCGGTATGAATCGGAGAACCGCATTCTGGACGCGGTGGCCCGGGGCGATGAGGAAGCCGCCATCGAGGCCATGCACCAGCATTCCCGCTTTACCTACGGCGGCCGGTTCGAGGGGACGCTCTACCAGCAGAAGAACAAGATGATCGTGCTGAACACCCTGCTGCGCAAGGCCATTGAGCCCAGCAAGGTGCATCCCTATTATATTGATGCCATTTCCAGCAAGTACAGCCGCATCATTGAGGAAGCCAACGAGGTGCCCAACGAGATGATGTGGCAGATGACGCGGGATTACTGTGCCTATGTCCGCCGCTACTCGCTGAAGGAGTATTCGCCCGCGGTGCAGAAGGTGATGAACTACGTCAACCTGAACGTGGCTGAGCCGCTGACGCTGAAAAGTCTGGCCGCCATGTGCTTCATCAGCCCATCGTACCTGTCGGCATTGTTCAAGCAGGAGACCGGCAGCACCTTGATCGATTATATCAACACCCAGCGCGTCAACCGCGCGGCCCAGCTGCTGGTGCAGAACAACCACACCATTGCCGCCGTGGCCGAGGAAGTGGGCATTCTGGACGTGAATTATTTTACAAAGATCTTCAAAAAGACGCTGGGAGTCACCCCCACCCGCTACCGCCGCGAACACAAAGAAAAGTGAAAAATGAAAAAAATGCCCGGTTTTTCCCGGAAATGTACGTTTTGTGCAAAACTCCCGGGAAAAAACGGGCATTTTCTGTACAGAGAAATTTGTTGCATGAACAGAACGATGTTGTAACCGTTTTGAAAGGATTTATGGATTTTTGGCATGGAATTTGGATGTATGTTGCATTTTCGACTGATTTTGTACTTGATAGCAAAAAGAATGTTGTACACAACAATATCAACTGTGAAGAATGCACAAAGAAATGACCGGAATCTTGTGAACTTGTCCCATTGCGAATGATTTTCCAGACGGTTATAATACAAACAGAAACCATGGAACATACATGTAAGTATATTCCATGAGATGCTGTGATATGCGAATGAAGGAGAACAAGATTATGAAAATGATTTCCCGTCGTGACTTTATGAAGGCTTCTGCTGTTGTGGGTGCTGCCGGCGTTCTGACCGCCTGCGGCGGCTCCTCCAGCTCCACTGCTGCTTCCTCTACCGCCGCTTCCTCTGCAGCTGCTTCTGAGGCTGCAACCGGCAGCGCAAACGTCGGTGTCTGCATCTATCAGTTTGCTGATAACTTTATGACCCTGTACCGCACCGACCTGGAAGAGTACCTGAAGGATAAGGGCTACGCCGTGACCATCGTTGACGGCAAGAACGACCAGAACACCCAGACCGAGCAGATCAACACCTTCCTGCAGCAGGGCGTTGACGTTCTGATCATCAACCCTGTTCAGACCACTTCTGCACAGACCATCGTGGATACCATTTCTCCCTCCGGCACTCCCATCGTCTTCATTAACCGTGAGCCCGAGAAGGCTGTTCTGGATTCCTACGCAGGCAAGTGCTGCTACGTTGGCGCTGACGCACGTCAGTCCGGTACTTACCAGGGCGAGCTGATCCTGGAGACCGAGACCCAGGGCGATATCAACGGCGACGGCAAGATCACCTACATCATGTGCAAGGGCGACCCCGAGAACATCGATGCTCAGTACCGCACTGAGTACTCCATCAAGGCTCTGACCGATGCCGGCAAGGAAGTGGAGTGCCTGTACGAGTACCTGGACAACTGGGATCAGACCACCGCACAGCAGGACGTTGCAAACGCTCTGGCAC
>OLZJ01000827.1_pt1 | contig 14774 bp, 9 predicted proteins | sample 1673951 | NCBI WGS metagenome assembly OLZJ01 (sample SAMEA103958135, study PRJEB25191) | human gut metagenome
CTACATGCTGTAAACCAATTAATGTATTATATTCTGTAGTACCTGCAGAATAACCTAACTGTTTACCAATGTTCTTAGTAGTCTTAGACTTAGCTAAGTTAAATACATTATTCGCAGTTTTGATTTCAGCATTTATATCTTCCTCAGTAAGACCATCAGGCATATGATATTTAAAATTCTCTAATACTTCAAGTACACTATCTTTGTAATTGAGCATAGATTTTGATGCTCTGTCTGCGTATGTCACAGCTTTATTCATAGCATCTTTCTTAGCTATGTTATCTGCTACCATATCTCTAACAAACGTATTGGCAACGAAGTCTTTACGCATATCAATACCAGCGTGATATGCAGTAGTAGGACCACCTAAATACATACCTAATGCAAAACCACCTTTTACATCATTCCAGAATTGAGGATCATTAGCTAATTCTGATTCAGTATCTATTCCTGATAAGATCTTTGCAGTACGATAATTAGCTTCAGCTAACCCAAGTAATGATGAGAATACGCCAGAAGAATCTTTATCATACTGATTATGAATGTAATCGTAGTCAAATATATCCTGATTACCTTCTTCAAAAGCTTCACCAGTAGCAGCAAAACCCATACGAGCTAGAGCTTTAGCACCCTTGCTCAACATGTTCATTTTAGGACTATTATAAGCCAATCTAGCATTAAATCCAGTGTAAGCATCAATAAGCTTATTGTAGTTCTTAGTAGCAGTGTCAGACAGTTTAACTAAAGGTTTTAATGCACCTGCTATAGGTTTAGTTATAATCTTACCCATAGCCTTACCTAATGGAGCAAATATCAAAGCTGATTGTGCTACATCCATTGCAGACAAAGCCATGTTATTATTGTAAACATTTTCTAAGCCATTATCTGCTGAATCTTTTAAAGAGTTTAGAACTTCATCGGAGATTTTAATCTCTCCAGATAAAGTTCTATCTATAATTTCATCATCTGAAATCTTTGTAACATCTATATTAGGATTCTGTTGTTTCAATTGATCTCTACCCATTTGAACATAATCCTGGATAGATACACCTTTACTTTCAAGATCCTTTTCAATTTTAGAACGATAAGCTCCATATACTTGCGCTAATGATTCTCTATGTCTACTATAGATATTACCTGCCAAACTTATCGCTGCCGCAGTAATAGCTGATCCCCAACCAATAAGATTAGATACTGCACCAGCACCAGGAACAGCATTTAAAGCGCCAGTAGTAGCATAATGTCTACCGAGATATAAAGCACCTGTTGCTAATGCATCAGCCACATAAGAGCCAATTGTAGACATAGAAGAACCTGTTAAACCAGGACCAGCGTACAATATATAATCAGAATCATAGAAAGGCTTATCTTGAGCTTTTTGTTCTTTTATTTGAAATCTGGCAGAAGGTTTATACTTTTCAGATCTAGATGTAATAGAATCATAATAATCCTGAATATTCTTGTTTACTTCGGACTGTTCATTTACCCACCAGTCTCTTACCCCATTTAAGTATTCAATTCTCTTATCAACATCTGTACCTTCTGAATCATTGTACTTTGCTAATATTGCATTATACTTTTCAGAATTGGCTTCTAAATTGTTTTTAAGAATTTCATATTGCTGTAAGGTGTTTTGATACTCTTGAGAATTCTTATCCATAGTAGGTAAGACATTTTCAAGATTCAAAAGCATTTTCTTATCATTTAAATATTGTAATTCATAATCAATATCTTCAATGACAGGATTAATATCTTTTACTAATTTAGCTCTTTCAGACATCAAATTGATCTGATCTCTATTGTTAGCAAAAGTAGTCCAAGCATCTCTTAAATAACTCTTATCCTTTAAGGTTTCCTCTGGAGTTTCCTTATTTAACAGATATGCGTATTCATAATCATCTAATGGAGTTGTTTCTAAGTTCCTATCATAACCTGTTTTAATATTAGTGATAGGAGAATACTGAGCATTGACCGTATCCATAGCCTTACCTAATAAGGCTGCTTTGCTAGGTGTATTGTCAGTAGGATATTGACCTAATATAGATTTTTCCATATATTATTGTAATAAACTGTTTATTAAACTATCATAAGCATCAGTAAATGATTGCTCATAATTATCATTCTGTAATTTTGAACCACCATGAATATCATTAACTTCCTGATCAAATGTCATTCTAGTCATACCGTGTGGATCAATTGGCTCCATTGTATCAAATGTAAAATATTCACCAGTTAATGGTACATTCCCGCCATAAGCATCATTGTAATCTTTTTTGTCAATGGGTTTGACATTTAAACCTGTTTCCGCAGATATACCCATTGAATTACTAACCATAGATTTAAAGCTATCTACATCATAACCAGCATTCTTAATAGCTTGTAAAGGTATTCTCACACTCACTCTTTGCATTAATTGAGGAATACCATCTACTACTGATGACATGATTCTACCTCTAGGAGTTTTGATAACATCTTTGAATACTCCAGATTTTAAATCTTCTGCAAAGTTTCTTTCTAATCCATTTGTAGTTTCTACATTGTATTTAATAGAAGGAACCTTCATGATTTTATTTACAAAATCAGTAGCTAATATTAAACCACCTGTGTCTGGTGTAACATATCCTTTAGTTACTGAACCACCTAAATTAATATCAATTTCATTAGAACTCTTAACTTTATTGTAACTATTAAGAATCATACCAGAAGAAGGGTATGTAATATCGTTCAGTACTCTAGTAGCAGCATCGTAATACTGAGGCAATTTATCAGCTCTTACTCCAGTTTTAGGAAATATTTCTCCAGCTTTGGTTGCAAACAGATTAGCAATATCATTAGCAGTTGCATCTGACATTTCTTTTCCATAATCCTTTACTAAGGAATTATATTCTTCCGGAGTAATATTACCAGACATTAAGGCTGATGCGGCTTCTTGGAATTTATTAGTTACAAATCTAGTTTGTGAATATACTGGACTATTTTCTAACTGACGTTTTTCAAATACTACTGCGTCATTATACAGCTTTTTATAAGCGTCAGGGTAATCTACAGATTCTTTTTCTGTACCTTTCTTTTTCAATTTAGCGGTTTCTAATGCTTGCTTATATTTCAACGCTTGCATAGCATAAGGATCTACGGTGGGGTTTTTACGAATGTATTCTTGATTATCTGTATAAGCTTTTTGCATGAAAGCATTAGCTGCATCCTCTTCTGTTGATCCAGGATGATTTCTCATCCATGTTTGCATATGCATTTGTGCTTGTGGTGTAGATAATATTCCACTTCTATTAGCATCCAGTATGTCTTTAATTTGCTGTCCTGTAACACCAGTCCAAATAAATCCACCTTCTCTACCAAGATAGCTATCCTTCAAATTATTTACATATTCGTTAGTTAAATCTTTTATAGAAGAATAAGCTAAAGGAACTTCGTTGAATAAACCCGAAGTAGTAGTATCCCAGTTAGTAAAATCTCTATCGTGCCATAGTGGATTATATTTGTCGTGCAACATTAAAATTTGAACTTGCTTTGCATATTCATCAAAATTGGCAGCATTCTGTTTTAATGCAGAAAGTTTAGCTCTATCTACATTATTTATTGCAGATTGTAGAGCCATTTGCCATTCCATACTCTTTATTGCTTCTGGATTCTTAGCAGCTTGATCAATAATCGGAAGTACTTTACCTCTAGTTTCTGCATCCCACGTTTGCATATCTTTCATAGATCTAGAACGAAATTCAGCCCACGTATTTGCAGCAGTTCTATAATCTGCTAAAGCTTTGTCAACTCTTTCATTTGCCTGCTTACCCAACGTATATAATTGTTCAAAAGGGATTGGAACATAGGTATCTATAAATTGAGCTTGTGCAGGATTGTCATATCTATTTACTGCCATAATTATACTGTTAAACTATCAACTAAACTATTTACTGTACCGTATCTTAAGAAATTCTGTAAGTAAGGTAATATCTGACGATCTCTACGTGCCTGATTACGCATCTTTTCTTTAGTCTGAGACCATTGACCCAATTGACCAGCAGCAGTGGCACCAAAATTTCTTGCCGCAGCTCTATTACGAGCGTTTAAGTCATTAGTAAGTACAGTATTCTGTACATATTGTTGACCTAAATTGTTCATCATATTTGCGTGTTCGCCTAAATATTGATTATTAGCATTATCTCTATTAGCGTATACTGAAGCATTCTGAGCATATTCCCCAGTAGCTAATTGATTTCCATATGCTAAATTCATACCCGTGTTAGGATTGAGTTTAGCCATGTTATTACGAGCGATTGCTCTAGATCTTCTATTAGCTGCAAGAGTGGGTTCTATATTAACTCTACGACTAGCCATAGCTCTATTAATAGCCCCAGTATAGGGATTAATAACCTGATCTTCTACTTCAGGTCTACGTCTACTCTGAATCCAATTGTACAGTATAGGAGATAAACCAGATAAACTACCAAAGCCAAATGAAGATTTGCTAGATGTTTTAATTTCATCTGGTGTTAACGTAGGATTAAAATCGTCAACAGAAACCAATGGAGCATAGATAGGATCAGATGCTAAAGCTGGGTTAAAGTCTGCTATATCTAATAAAGGAGCTTGACTAGGAGCAGCTACTGATTTACTTTGTTTACTTGGGGTAGTTACACCTTTAGCAGTTTTTTTCTTTGTTATAGGAGCTGTACCAGGTAACGATGCTTTAGGAATATCACGTACAGGTTCATTCGTACCTACAGGGATGGTTTCCCCAGTAATAGCATCGACTTCGTTACTTTCTGGTAATACGTCATAGAAAGCTGGAGCACTACCATAAGTTTGAATTAATCTCTTATTTGGATTTAATTTTATTTCTTTGTTTGGTACTGCAGCAGCTTTAAGGGCTTCAGAGTATTCTGGTTTCCACTGCGCTATATAATTATTAGGATCATAGATATTCTTGGTAGGAATACTCGTCTTGTATGCTTTGCTTTTATTTGTATCTGTTATAGATGGTGTAGATAATTTGGGAAGATTTAATCCAGCCATTGTCTCTTTAGCAGTTGCATTTATAACACTATCTATTTCATTAACATTAACACTACCTGCGTATTTACCGTTTACATCAAAATATTCTCCACTAGATGGATCAAATTTAAAATAACCTATTTTTCCAGGTATTCTAGTTACAATTTGTCTAGATTTACCATCTGCATATGCCGGTATTCCTTTTACTTTGGGTTTAATGCCTTTTTTAGCTTTAACTGCTTCTTGTTCTGTAAGCAATTGTTCATACATTGCATTTGCATTCATCTGATTTAACTTATCAGCATTACGAGCAAATCTATCTTTTCCTTTACTTCCTTTGGTCATATTAACTAATTTTTTACCTTCTTGTGCAAATGTTTTGTTTGTACCAGATCTTTTGATCTTATCAGATAGAACAGATTCAAGATTAGAAGCATCTATCAAATGATTGTCTGTACCTGGTTTACTATTAGGTATTTGTTCAATATTACCAAAATCATCTCTTATTACTTCATTATTATCTACATAAGCCAAATCTGGTAATATACCACCATTTTCAAAAGTATAAGCTAAAGAATTATCATCCCAATATTCTTGTTCAAGTGTGGCTGCGTTACCTTTTCCCATTGCTATTTCTTTAGCATTTGCTTTAATACGCTTCTGTTTATTAATTGCATTCTTTCTAAAGATAGCTGATACAAGGTTTCCAACACCACCTACAACTCCACCTACCGCTGTACCAATACCAGGAAGAATAACAGAACCTACAGAAGCACCTTTGGCAGCACCTCCTAGAGTACTGCCAGCAATATCTGCACCAGATCCTTCTTCTGTAAAGCCTTGTAAACCAGCTCCCAATATAGAAGCAATCTCTAAACCTTGATCTATACCAAAAGCGTAAGCTGGAACTTTCTTTTTATTTATTTTCTTTTTCATATTATATCAATGAATATCTGTATGCTGTACTAATATAAGGAACTTTAAACGTATTACCACCATTACAATCATATTTGTAATGACAGATTAAATATTTCCCTTTCATTCTATCTCTATAAGATTTGTTTACTAATTCTTCCGCTTCATTTAATTCTCTACTACTGCGAGGGATACAGAATTTATAAGTATCTTCTCTATAATCTATATCATCCTGAGTAAGAGTAAAACTAGTTTGTCTTTTAGTTTCAAAGTAGATGTTATCAAAGTTAGTATCGTAAGTAAAGTCACCACCATATTCAACATTATCAAATGTTTTAGTTTGAGGATATTTATCATTTACTATAAATCTAACATAAGATACTTTATCTTTACCTGTAAACATATCTAATTCATTACCTGAATTATACTTATATACAGATAAATTCTTTTATATCATTAATTTATCTGTAAATTCAGCATACCAATCAGGTCTATAAGTATAGAATGAAGTAAAAGCTCCAACTTGTTCATTAAACACTAAAGTCTTATCTTCTAGAGTAAGAAGAACTTCATTGTATTTCTTATCATATACAGATATAGGATCATTTGTAATTATGTCCTTATTATCGTGTAAATAAGATTGTACACCTTTTAATTTAGATACAGTACGTAATTGATTATCAAAACCACATATTTCATTTCTATCAGCATCATACCAATATACTGTACTATCTGATTGTGTTGCAGTTCTTAATTGATTCTCTTTAGAACCATTCTTAGTAGTAAAGTAATCAAACCTAGTTAATACACCTCCTGTACCTAACGTAAGTGCACCTGCATTATTATCTTGGATAAGAGAACGTTCATTTACAGCAAGTGTGCCAAAAGCGTCAGTTTGCCAGAACAACAAGTTATTTTTAAACAGCTTTAAGTTATTTATAGAACCAAATCTAGTATCGACATCTAAGTAATTAGCAACTCTAAATTTAGTCCACGAATCTGTTACTTCTAAGTTAGTCTTAGGTTCTGAATTCATTACTCTGGTATCTGTATGTAAATTATCTATACTATAGATTGATTTACTAACATAGTTTTTAGCTCTGGGTTGAGCAGAATAAGCATCATTATAAGCATATAATGGCGTATTCTGAACATATATAGAACCTACTTGTACTATATCATTCTCTACAAAGTGATTTGCATAGCCTGTACCAGATTCATAAGTCTTAGCTGTACCTACTGTATCTGTTCTTAATGAAAGGTTGATAGAAGATTCTAATGGTATATAAGCACCATTATATGCTCTAATTCTTTCATTATCTGGTTGTTCGTAATTATCACTAGCATTGTGGTATGCAAACATGCAGTTAGCATAATCTAATACACCAACATATGTATCGCCACCGAATACATTTACTTTAGTATTACTGTTGTCTTTTACACTAATATAAGATCCTGTACTAATGTATACAGAGTTTTGTCTTGTAGCATAGCTATTACCACCATAAGGTGTTACAGACTGTTTTAAATTGGCAATGAGAATTGCATTAGCACTTTCTGGTCCGGCAGCTAATTCTGGTACTTCACCAACCATAGTATTACGAGAAGTCATATCTGTACTCTGGAATATTGCACATACCCCATGAGGTCCAACCTTCCTAACATTATTATCATCATAATCACTAGCCTTAGATGTATCTCCGTATACCCAGTTATAGTATACCATGCTACCTACATTGGTAGCTTTAGTTCTCCATGCATCGTCATCTAAGTCAAAGGGATCTGTATTAGTAGCAATTGTAATGTCTTGAATTGATGCTGAATTATATCCCCCTGTAGTAACTTTATTGTAATACTTAGCTAAAGTGGCATCATACCATGATTCTGCACCCATATAAATTGCATTATTTGCAGTAGACTGTTTTATAGAATCACCTATAGCCGTAACCGAAGTATAAGCCCAACCGCTATTCTTAGCCCAACTAGTACCAGTATTCGAGGTTATATTCTTTAAATCATGTTTTGAAGCTTTTGCCCCAACCAATACTTTGACTTTATCACCTTTGGGTACAACCTTATCATTCGCAGGAGTACCGTTACCCATAGATTCATCGGGAGATATTGAAGATTTTAGTCTGTATATACCTTTAATCTCTGTAGCTCTTCCTGTTACTTCAGATGCATTTGTCCTATTAACACATATTTCTGGTGATATAAATAAGAAATATTCATTAGCATTCTGACTACTAAAGTCAAAAGCATGTGCATATTTATTATTTTGTGATACCATCCCATGAGAAGTAGAATAAGTAAGATATGGAAAAGCAGTTAATTGATTTGTATTATCATAATTACAAACACAACTAACAGCTCCTTGCATCAATATTGTCCTATCTGAAATAGTTCTTTCACATCTTACAATCTCATAACCAGTAATCTTCTTACTTTGGATTAAATCGCTTGGTATATTAACTGTGAATTGCACACCTAACGGGTGTGTAACTACTTCTAGGCTATTAGTGGTATTACCACCAATGTCTACTCGCATACCTGAAGTAAAGATGTTATAACCGGGTGCACTAGCTTTAGGCATTCTTATATCTGCGATCCAGTGTGCAGAAGATACTACATTTTCTTCATTGTGGAATACAATAGCAAAACGATATATTTCATCTCTCATATAACTCCTTGCCATTGATTCTACTTCACTATTACTATAGTTTAACACTTTAGCAGTAGCATCAGCAAAAGATAAAGACCCTGCATCTGACCAGGAACCATCTTCCTCAATGTTATATAAATCTAGAGTAGATGTAGAACGTGCTTTAGAGTTTAATGAGAAAGAATCTTCAGCATAACCTGTCCTAGATGTAGGTGCATCACTTTCAATTAGATTGGTTTTTATAAACCTATATGAAATATTTTTACCTATACCACCATATACATATTTACCTGTAGCATCTGGAGCATATAAATACTGACTATTATCATCATAATTTGCAGGACAAATACAGTCGTGATTAGTTGGTATATCTTTAGTACTTATTTCTGAAGTAGAAAATGTTATAGAATCCTGTCCAGATGTAGAAGTTAATAATATTTGACCATTCTTATTACATCTATATGCTCTAGCATCAAATTCATCATCACTAATATCCCAAGTCTGTTCAGTGATATTAGCAGCAAATAACATGTTATCTTTAGATTCTATTACTTTGGGAGTAAATATATAAGTACTTAAACCATTGAATTCTTCTAGAGTAAGCTCATCGATAACTGAACCACCTTTATCTTCATAAACTAAAGTATTATTTGAAATACTTATTTCATCTATCACTGTAATAACGGGTTCTGCAGTATTACTAGAGTAATATAGAGAGATTATTCTAGCTCTACTAAAAGAGTTAGTATCCACAGTAGTTTGTAGTTTAATGGATCTATTAGTAGTTTCTTCTTTAGAACTACCATAGATATCTTGGCTATTGGTGTTTTCTAAACTCCTAGATACTGTAATAATTGGAGATAAAACAGATATAGACGTTTCAGATGTTCTGGGATTAAATAGTTGATAGCAATATTGATACTTACCGGCTTTCAATCCACCTGTACCTAAACCTTTAAAGAATAAAGGTGGTAATTGACTCTTTGGTGATATGTTTAAAGAGTCTACATTAAGATTAGGATGAGTTGTAGCTACATTCAATACCCTAATCTGATGTACACCATCACACCAGTATATTTTAACTAAATCGTCAGATTCCCATTTACAAACACTACTAACCGCATAATGACCATCTATAATAGGAATATCCAATGTCACATTAGACGCTACTGTAGTTACTATAGGTTCAGTTTCAGATGCACCAAAATCATATCTATAAATATTGAAGTTACTACCTTTCTTAGTAAACACAATTGCCCAATCCCTAATTGTATTTGTATGGACTATTGTTTCACCATTCAAAGTCAATGTAGGATTGAGCTTACGAACGCCTTCAATATTCTGCATTACTCCAGTAGAACTATTATCATTGGCAATAATACGTATATTTTCTGCCCATTGATACTGGTCTGAACTTATGACTGAATAATCTAAGTCACAGTTCATACCTTTTGTCCACGTATTTGTTTGTCTTTGTGCATTCATTATGTAGTAGCATTATAAATTATTTGACGTTCCCCAGTATGACTATAAAAAGAATTATGGTCTCTAAATTCAGGTACAATTTTATTCCAATTGTTTTTTATAGATTCTAGACCATCTTCATTAGGCATCAATGCTTCAGCATACGCTTGATTCCTATAGAAGTTCCAAGATCTACGAATATCATAATACACTTCCCTATTCATTCTGCCATTAAGATATTCCGAATACTTTAATTTCATTGTGACGTACCAGTATATTGCTTCCTTATATGACATTAAATCTGGTATCAACGGATAACTTTCTTCATCAGTGGGTATAGCGCTGTATGATAATTTTAAGTAACCACTAGGTACATTAGTCATTATGAAACCAGGTTTTATAGTATATTGAAAACCCAAACTAGGATTTGCAGAATTTGCAGAACTTAAACTGTGTATATCATATGTATGTAAGTTGATTAAATTAGATAAGATAGTTCTAAGATTTTGATTACTATTAATCATTTCAATAGCTTCAGTCTTATCAATATTACCATACATATCAACTACTAGGTTTACTAGGGTATCATTCTGAATGATCATTTCCGGAGTAAGACATTCACAGTTTTTATTTTCACAGCAATTGTCACCACATCCCCAAACCGCAAATGATCCTGTTGCTTTCCTCATGGGAAACCAAGGGCCATTGCAATTAAATGAGTATGCCACTTGATGCAATTGATGTAGATCACAAGGCAGTGGAGCTTGATGACAATTGATCTTTACTGCGGGAACTCCCTCAACACCGGTAACTTTAGGTATAAATTGAGTAATAGCACCTATTTGTTCAATAGCTTCTCCACACCATTCTGTGATATCACTAATCTTAGTGTCATCTTCTTTGAGATCTAGGTCTGCTATGATCTTTGCTATTACAGTCTTTACAGATGTTAATTTTGTAATCATATTGTATAATTATAATTCGATGTAATCTCTTACATGCTGCTTTAATATTTGTGCCAGACGTCTCTTATTATCCCTAGTCATAACTAACTGATATTTAGTTTTATTCTTAGTAAGCATATTCTGTTTATTGTGATAAAATCTATATTTAAAACCCCCAGTATGTTCGTTAAGATGGTAAATTACTTTGTTGTATTTTTTACTTTCAGCGTAATCTATCCTTAAACTCTTACCAGTATATTCTTTAGGTTTATGCTTTACTATGGATAATGTACCCATTCTACAAGGTAATCTGACTTCTTTTCCGTTTTCAATTATCTCGTCTCTTAAGTATCTAAAGTAATCTGAAACAATTTGTCTAAATACTTTATAAGAAACCTGATATAGTGGATTGTCTTCTACGTAATTACAATAACTATCATAGAAGTCAGCAATCGTATAAGCTTTTCTATTGTATTTAGTTTCTTGCATTCAGTTCGTTGTTAACGTCGTTTGTACTATTGTTCGTAGTGTCACTAGGGACTCGTAACATGATATTCAATTCTTTTTCAAATATCATTTGTTTAATCGTAGGTATCATATTTGCTGGCACTGGATACGGAGTATCATCTCTATCAAAACACTCACCAGCTTGGGTAGGATCTTCTAATATACCTTCTATTTTAACATATTCTAAGTGTTCAGGACCAAGTATATACAGATGATTGCCTTTTATATAAGCAATGTAATCACTGCAAGTATATTTTCTACTTACTTGATATTTAGCTTTTGTTTCTGTACCTAATTGAATTAAATCACCATTCATATCTTTTACAGCAACCAAACCTAAACCAAAATGTAAGTCAATAAAATTAGGTATCTCTTCATCGGATTTGTAGTTATAACCGCCAGTACAATTACTTACTTTGGATATGTGTAAAGGTCCAATAGTTTGTATATACTCTGGATTTATATCTCTACCCTTATCTAGATCCTGTTTAATTAAATATGCTCTATATTGATGTATCCACTGCTCTATTTGTATACGTGATAAGTTCTCAGATTCACTGATATTATTATCACGTACAATGAGCAAAATATCATCAATTATTGTATTTAATGAATTAAATGTCATAGTCTTTAGTATTTGTACTCCATTCATCAGAAGTGATTAAACTATTGAATTCTGTTGATGTTGCATCGTATGTTGGAAACGGATAAACGATATCACTATTATCATCTTCTTCCAAAGTCATCATAGGCGGAAATAAAACATCATAATGCTCAATATGAAGTAATACTTCGGTTTCATCTATGTTCATCCTTGGATTATCTATTCCTAGTTGTTTTTTTGCTTCTTCTGGAATAGAATCAAATAATTCTTTTGGTATTATTATAAACTTCATATTATTTTGATTTTAGGGTTTGTAAATAGTTGTATGCTTTGATACAGTCGTCTTTGGAGAGGATCTGATTATCATAGATACCTAAATTCTTAAAAGCTATTTGTGCATAATTATTTAAGTTAAATCCTATATTCAAACTTGATTTAACGATCTCAAAATTTTGATCTATGGTATATTCATACTCAACCCAATTTCGATCATATAATCTACCATCTGAGCAAATAGCATGCAATGATTTAGTTCCAAAACTTTGTAAACTACGTGGATTATTAATAGATATAGGCAATCCATTAGCAATGTTATACAGATAAACATTTTGAGCTTTTACAATGCCACAATTGATCTGAACATTTGATAACAATTCCCAATCTCCAACAATCGTCCAATCTTCGTTCATTGTAAAACTAGAGCTCTGAACTTTATCATCCACCCCATCAGTAACCAGGTATTCTTCGTATTCGGGGATTTGTTCAACTAAAACATCTACTTCTTGTGAAGAATTATACCATATACCATTTACCGAAGTTGCAGCATACTGTTTTTGGAAAGTATATATACCATCCTTGATTATTTTAATATAATCATCACTTTTATTTGCATTTCCAACTATACAGCTATCCCCTTCTTTCATACCTGTGATACGTATCTTCCAGGCAGCAGAATTAGATGTATTTGATAAAACCAAAACATTACCGTTGTTCCCAATTCCGATTATTCTAAACGAATCTTTTTTTACATCTGTGGGCTTAACTACATTATCTCTAAGCTCAAATGAGTTGAAATTATATGCATACAACCCATACCCACTCCCTTCTGCAAACCCAAAATTCGACAGCACAAGATCATTACCATTGCCCGTAATGTTGGCAATAGTAGCACGATCTTCGTCCTCGTTGGTTTTGCCTACCACTGTCCATGCTTGGTCGGGGAAGAGCCAGGGATAGGTTTTGACGAAGTAGTCTTTGATCTTGGTCAGTTCTTCTTCGGTGGCATCATGATCGAGAAATACAAGTTCCCAAATGGCAGCGTTAATACAAGTCCCTACATTAGTTGGAGCTAATTTCCCAACATGTAGCACATCTGTTCCTTCAAAATTACCAGTTGTAATCGAAACACCATTATAACTTTTAGATGTCTGATAAGTAAGGATGTGTGGTAAATCATTTTCACTCCCTATTGCTCCAAAAGATATAGGCTTATTAAGATGATCGGCTTGTATATTTCTAAATTCCAACAGGAAGGCACCATTATTGAGCCAATTCTTTACATTAGATACTAATCCTAATGCTTCTTCTCCCCTTGTAATCCACTGTCTCAACGCCACAACCGTATATCCCTTTTCTTTAGTCAGAATAGGGAAGTTATTACAGGTACCATAATCGTCTACACCATCAAAGACGAGTGCGCCGAGATAAACATCACTAATACCTGAACCCTCCTTCCAAGCGAAATTCTTCATTTGTAAATCATGCCCATTACCTGTCTTATCAACCCATACGGGATTGGCAGCCATCTGTTCATTGGTAAGACCTAATGCTGAATACCTTGCAATCATACCAGAAATAGATGGGAAATCATCATCGCCTTCTGAAGTAGGGGTATAAAGACCGTATTTACGTTGAGCTTGTTCTTCCATTAATTTCCTGTATTGCTCATACCAAGACTTATAATCTAATACAGGACCTGCAACACTTATAAGCTTATCTGTATCTTCTACATGTGTTTCATAATGTTTCTTCATACTTATAAGTTATTTATTGTTATTGTTATTTGTTCTTTATTATCCATCGCCTTCTGAAGTAGGGGTACAAGCTTGTTATAAGCTACAGTAGAATTAGATATCCAATCTTCTTTCATCCCATCCCAAGTACCTACCAGTATACATCCACTTGAATCTTTGGCGCTAGAATTGCCCGTATGGATACGTATACCTAAGAAGTGAGGTACATTAAGTATCTCAGGCATAATACGCTTAAAACGGTTAGAATAGCTTAATTTCACCTCATACGTACCAGCAGGTACAGCAGTATCCCCATACACCTTTTCCTTGCATTTACATGCAATTCCTTTAGGTGTATTAGGACATACTTCAGGTAATGGTCTTACTGGATCTTCAAGTGTATCGCATAGATAAGCACCATCTACATATAACTCCCCAATAGTATATTCATTAGTACGAAATATTCTATCTAATCTGAGTTCCATTATGCAGCAGGTGTTTCTAATGCAGATACTCTTTCTTTCAAGGCGTTAACTTCCAGAGTAAGAGAAGAGATTAAACTTCTAACATCAGCATCATCATAGTTACTTAGACCAGCTAATTTCTCTTTCTCTGCAGTAGTGTAGTCATTAGTAGATAATTCTTTACCTATTACTTTA
>OLZJ01000872.1_pt1 | contig 14102 bp, 12 predicted proteins | sample 1673951 | NCBI WGS metagenome assembly OLZJ01 (sample SAMEA103958135, study PRJEB25191) | human gut metagenome
GGTACGGCAAGAATGATGTTTCCCTGAAGACTCTGGGATATCCGTTCCAGGGTCCGGCCGTCCGGAAGACGTTGGAGGCAAACGGTGTGCCCTGTGAGGTGCATGTCTATGAAAATGCACCCCATGCCATCGGCACCGGCAACGGTACGGATGCAGAGGGCTGGATGACGGAGGCGGTGGCTTTCTGGGAGCAGCACACTTCCTGAAATATCAGAATTTGAATTTATAAAAAAGGGGATGCTTTTATGCAAAACAAGATCTCTCGCCGCCAGTTTCTGCAGGTGACCGGTGCCTCGGCCGCCGCGCTGCTGCTGGCCGGCCTGCCGGTGGAGGCCTCTGCCGCATCGGGCCATCTGACCGTTACGCCGGATACCCTCGTCTCTGACCTGCGTGCCGACCCGACATTCGCCGCCAGCGGCGTGTGGACCTGGCAGAGTGCCGTGGACAGCCCGGACACCCCGGAAGCAGGTACCACGCTGTCGGACTATGTGGGCGCCAACATGGCACAGGACAGCGCCGACGCTCTGAACTATCTGGCCGATACCTATGAAGCCGGCACTCAGGTGACTTATAAAGTGTACTCCCCGGAGGAGATCGCCGCAGACGCCACCCGTGATGGCGTGGAACTGTATTACTGGCCGTCGGAAGTGCCCGGCAGCAAGTTTGTGGTGGTCATGTCCGGCAATGTGCTCAACAAGACTTCCAATATGTCCGAGGGCTATGCCACGGCATGGCGGCTGCACCAGATGGGCTACGCAGCCTTCGTGCTGCGCTACCGCGTGTTCCTCAAGGCAAAGGACAACGCCCCGGTGGCTGACCTTGGCAACGCTGTCCGGTTCATCACCACTCATGCAGACCAGTTCAATGTGCAGCCGGAAAACTACGCCCTGCTGGGCTATTCCTCCGGCGGCCATCTGGCCGGTGTGTTCTCCGGCGACGAACTGGGCTACAAGCACTATGGGGTACCCAAGCCCGGTGCTTTGCTGCTGGGCTATCCCATCAACAATTTCTTTGAGTATAAGCCGGTCTATCATGCTGCCATCGACCCCTTTGTGCTGGAGGGCCGGTACTATGAACGGAACATCTCTGACTGTGTCACCGACGATTACCCGCCGGTGTATCACTGGTACGGCGAGAACGATTATGTGTTCCCGCTGCTGTGCTACCCGGCTCAGCGCCCGGCGCTGAGCCGCGCACTGGAAAAGCACCATGTGCCCTGCAAAGAGGTGCTGTTCCCCAATGCGACCCACGGCGTGGGTACCGGCGCAGGCACCGATGCCGACGGCTGGATGCTGGACGCTGCGAACTTCTGGGAGACCCAGATCAACGGCTGAATCTGAACAAGAGAGGAGCGGAATGCAATGAAGAACCTGAATGCCTGTCTGGCAAGCCTGAACCTCGGCCTGCCGGACGATGTGCGCCGCCTGAAAGAGGCAGGCTATTATACCGAGGCCATTGCCTGCATTGACACCTACCTGGCGGAGGACTGGACAAAGACCCAGAACCAGCCGGTGCAGCCTGCCGGCCCTCTGCCGGAAAACCCCACGCCCCGCGGGGTGGATGCCATGCGGGATGCACTGCTGGCCCAGCGGGAGATCCTGCGCCGTCTGCCGCTGGACTATACGGTGCCCGAAGCGCAGGCGCTGGAACTGCTGCAAAGCCTTGTGCGGGGCTTTACCCCGGAAGAATTCCGGGCACTGGACAAGGCCGGTGCCATGGACTGGCGGTTCGTGGAAGGGGAGAAGCGGTACATCCGCTCCTTTGCCGAGACCCTGTTGGCCACCCACCCGGAGCTGGCAGCCCGTCAGATCGACCCACCCCAGCAGCACCCCAGCTGGGAGCGGTATGAGCCGGAGCACGAGCAGATGGTGCGCACCGGCGCAGTCAGCGCGGACATCACGCTGGAAACCAGCATCGGCATGAGCGACGAAGCCTTTGCCGCTGCCCTTGCGGCTGCAAAGCAGCAGGGCCGCAGCACCGTGCACGTCCGGGTGTGGCTGCCGCTCCCGGCGGCCTGCCCGGCACAGAGCGGCATCACGCTGGATTCCTTCACCGAGCCGCCCACCTGCATTGCCCCGGAAGATGCCGCCCAGCGCACGGCGTATTGGGAGGCCGACCTTGCCGAGAACCGGCCCTTTGGCGCGGTGTACAGTTACCGTACCACGGCCCGCTATGCCGACCCGCTGCACATGCAGGCGGACCCCGTGCAGCCGGATTTTGACACGCAGGAGGAGCTGCCACATCTGGAGTTCACGCCCTATCTGCGGGCACTGGCGGCCCAGCTCACCCAGGGGCTCACCGACCCGGTGCAGAAGGCAAAGCGCATCTACGACTATGTGACCCTCAACACCCACTATCACTACCAGCCGCCCTACTTCGTGCAGGAGAACATCACCGACGGCTGTGCCCACAACCGCCGGGGAGACTGCGGCATCATGGCCTCTACCTTCATCGTGCTGTGCCGTCTGGCCGGCATCCCGGCCCAGTGGCAGAGCGGCCTTGTGGTGCGGCGGGAGATGGTGGGCTGCCACGACTGGGCCGCTTTCTACATCGCGCCCCAGGGCTGGATGTACGCCGACTGCTCGGCCGGTGCCTCCATGGCCCGTGCCGGGAACGAGAAGATGCGCCTGCACTACTTCGGCAATCTGGACACCGGGCGCATGGTGGCCAACCGTGCCCTCTGCGCACCCTTTGACCCGCCCATGTGCTCCTTCCGCGCCGACCCCTGTGACAATCAGGTGGGCGAGGTGGAAGCCGACGGTGTGGGCCTGTACGGCGAGCAGCTGCAGTGGAGCCAGACGCTGCGCCGCTACGAGACACTGTAAAAAGCAAAAGGTCCGGGCTTTGCATCTGCACGGCCCGGATCTTGGATTTTATAAGGAGATACCCTATGGAATTTCTTGCATTACTCTACACCGTTCTGCTGGTGGCCATCTGCCTGCTGCAGGCACTGCTGCTGTACCGCTCCGGCAAACAGGCACCCCGGCAGGACGACGAAGCCCTCAAGGAGTGGGTGCGTCAGCAGCTGGACGCCCAGTCGAAGCTCTTTGCCCAGAAGCAGGCCGAGCTGGCCCGGCAGAACTACGACGCCATGCGCGGCATCAGCGAAACGCTGCAGACCGCTGTGCAGGGTATGAGCAGCACCCTGAATGCCGGGCAGGCCGCGCAGCAGCAGACCATGGAACAGCGCCTGCAGGGGCTGGAAGCTTCCAACGCTCGCAAGCTGGAAGAAATGCGCAAAACGCTGGCCGAAAGCATGGCCGCCCTGCAGGCACAGAATGCCCAGAAGCTGGACGAGATCCGCTGCACGGTGGACGAGCAGCTGCAGGATGCCCTGCAGAAGCGGGTGACCGAGAGCTTCAAGGCGGTCAACGCCCAGCTGGAACAGGTGTACAAGGGCCTGGGTGAGATGCAGAGCCTTGCCGCCGATGTGGGCGGCCTGAAACAGGTGCTGTCGGGCGTCAAGACCCGCGGCATCTTGGGCGAGATCCAGCTGGGAGCCATTCTGGAAGAAATTCTGGCCCCAGAGCAGTACGACACCAATGTGGCCACCATCCCCGGCAGCGCCCAGCGGGTGGAGTACGCTATCAAAATGCCGGGTGCCGACGGCGGCAGCGTCTGGCTGCCGATCGACTCCAAGTTCCCCGGTGATACCTACGCCCACCTGCAGGATGCGCAGGCATCCGGCGATGCGCAGGCTGTGGAAAACGCCCGCCATGCACTGGAACTGGTGCTGCGCAGCGAGGCCAAGGACATCCGCGAAAAGTATGTGGAGCCGCCGTATACCACAGCCTTCGGCATCCTGTTTCTGCCTTTTGAGGGCCTGTACGCCGAGGTGGTGAATGCGGGCCTGCTGGAGGTGCTGCAGCGGGACTATCAGGTGAACGTGGCCGGCCCCAGCACCATGGCGGCCCTGCTCAACAGCCTGCAGATGGGCTTCAAGACCCTTGCCATCCAGAAGCGTTCGGGCGAGGTGTGGCAGCTGCTGGGTGCCGTCAAGACTGAGTTCGACAAGTTCGGGCAGGGGCTTTCCAAGCTGCAACAGCGTCTGCGCCAGACCGACGAAGAGCTGGATAATCTCATCGGCGTGCGCAGCCGTGCCATCAGCCGCAAATTGCGGGCCGTACAGACGATGGATGACGCCAGCGCTGCGGCCCTGCTGGAGCTGGACACCGAGCCGGGCCGCCCCGTGTCTGCCCGCCTGCCGGAAAGCAGGGGCGATGAATAACGGTTGTGGTCAGGGGTCCGGGAGGGAAAAGCCGCAGATTCCTCTTGCTAAATTTCTGACGATATGCTATACTAGGAATTGTTCTTAAGAAGAATCGGCCGCTTTCTGCGGCACAGCATAAAAATAAAGGAGCATGGGATTTATGAGCGTACAGAAGATCAGCAATGCCATTCTGGGCGTGGGGGTGGACGATACCACCATCGACCTGTTTGAAAGTCAGTACCCGGTGCCTACCGGCGTCAGCTACAACTCCTATGTCATTCTGGATGAAAAGGTCGCCATTCTGGATACGGTGGACAACCGTGCCACGGATGCCTGGCTGGCAAACCTCACCGAAGCGCTGGGCGACCGCATGCCGGAATATCTGGTGGTCTCCCACATGGAGCCGGACCATGGTGCCAACATTGCCCGCCTGGCCGCTAAGTACCCGGACATGAAGGTGGTGGGCAACGCCAAGACCTTTGTGTATATGGAGCAGTTCTTCGGCCCGGATGCCGTGGCTAAGGAGCGCCGTGTGGTGGTGAAGGACGGCGAGAGCTTGTCTCTGGGGAGCCACACCCTCACCTTTGTGTTTGCACCCATGGTGCACTGGCCGGAGGTCATGGTCAGCTATGAGAGCAGCGAAAAGGTGCTGTTCTCCGCCGACGGTTTCGGCCGCTTCGGGGCGGTGGCAAAGTTTGACGAAAAGGCCGACTGGGCCAGCGAAGCCCGCCGGTATTACCTGAACATCGTGGGCAAGTACGGCCCGCAGGTGCAGGCACTGCTCAAAAAGGCAGCCGCACTGGATATTGCCACCATCTGCCCGCTGCACGGCCCGGTGCTCACCGGGGACCTGGGCAAGTATCTGGCCTATTATGATACCTGGTCCAGCTACAAGCCGGAGGAGCCGGAGAAGATCCTGGTGGCCAGTGCTTCCATCCACGGCCATACCCGCGCCGCGGCCCACACCATGGCCGAAAAGCTGCGTGCCAAGGGCGCAAAGGTGGTGGAGATGGACCTGACCCGCACCGATGTGTCCTACGCCGTCACCGAGGCATTCCGCTGCGGAAAGATCGTTCTGGCCTGCGCCACCTATGACGGCTTCCTCTTCCCGCCGATGGAGTCCCTGCTGACCCACCTCAAGACCAAGGCGTTCCAGAACCGTACCGTCGGCCTGATGGAGAACGGCACCTGGGCCCCCATGGCTGCCAAACTCATGCGCGCCGAGCTGGAAGGCATGAAGAACATCACGGTCTGCGAGAACGTGGTCACCATCCGCTCTGCTGCCAATGCTGCTGCGGAAGCCCAGATGGACGCTCTGGCCGACGAGATCGTGGCAAAATAAGCCCCAAAAGCGCGTAAAATCAGAAAAGACAAGCTGCCCGCATACCGGATGTGACAAGATCACACGGTATGCGGGCAGCTTTTTATCGGGGTGCAGGACTGCAGCGAGAGGACGGGAATGCTCTGTCATTCTTGCGTGGAAACCTGAACTACGACGGAAATTTCGGTCGGATGGTACGGCCCGGCATATTACGGGAAATCTGCTGAAATACATTTTAGCTGTCGGAAACGATAAATCCGTGTTCATAGAAAAAGTAATTATTTGATCTGTGCCAGCACCGCAGCAATGTCACCGTCAAAAAGCAGTGACTGCTTGGCGATCTCATTCGGGCAGACGGCCTCGCCCTTGTTGATGCAGACGTGGGTGGCATTGAGGTTCCTGGCTGTCATCCGCCAGAAAGGATACTTGATGATGACCGGGGTGTTGCCGCCGACGCCAAGTTCTAAGAACAAGATCTTCTGCCCCTCGTGGCGGCGGAGAAATTCGCTGTACCGCTCGGCGGCGGCGTGCCAGCCGGCATCCTCTACAAAGCTGTCATCACAGCGCAGGTTCATCGTGAGCAGCTTGCCGCAGTGCGGGCAGTGGGGGGGCAAGCTCGGCGCGCAGGTATTCGTCCTGCACCTGCAAAAACTCCGGGCTGGCATCCCGGGGCGGGCGCACATTGAGCAGTGCGCGCAGCAGCTGCTTCTGCCCGGCGGCATCGTCCGGGACGGCCAGCTGCCGGTATTCGGGGGCTTCTGCCAGCAGGCTGCTGAGCAAAAAACGGCGGCGTTCGGTCTGGGTCATAGAAAGACCTCCTTTGCGGTACCAAACGGCAAAACGTCCTGAAAACAGCGTTTCCAAGGCGATCTGCACGAAACGGGAATCAGAACTCGTAGGGAGGGTTGCCGGAGAAGTCGGCAATGGCACCGTGAGCATCCTCCAGGATTATTGCATTGGGTGTGCGGGGCATCTCGGCGTGCCCCGGCTGACGAGGCCATGATACACCCCTTTTTGCCCGGCGTAAAGTACGCACAAAGCGGTAACCTGGTTACCGGCGGGTGACTTTTGACCGGTTGCGATTCGGAAACTTTTGCGGTGAACCGCCGATTTCTCGCAATTTGGACTGCAAAAAAATTTTTTGAGCCGGATGTGCGGGGTGCCCGGCCCCTGCTTGACAAGCACCGCGTCTGTGCCGTAAAATAGAAAAAACGGCCCGCGAGGGGCCGGAGCCTGCAGCCCATCATGGATGCTATGTGGGTGTGGGGCGAACAGTACAAACAACAGAATGCGTGACTGCGCGCCGGGCAGCTGCCGTACCTGCGGCAGCACCCGGCATTTTTTGCAAAAAGGAGAAATTGCACCATGGAGCGGATCTTACTGCTGGAGGATGACAAAAGTCTGGTCACCGGGCTGACCCTTGCACTGGGCCGGGCGGGTTATGCGCTGGACACGGCCCGTACCCTGGCCGAGGCCGGGCATCTGTGGCAGGCGGGCCGCTACGACCTGCTGATGCTGGACGTGACCCTGCCGGACGGCACCGGCTTCGACTTCTGCCGGGAGGTGCGCCGCACTTCCGGGGTGCCCATCCTGTTTCTGACCGCGTCGGATGAGGAAATGGACATCATCACCGGGCTGGACCTGGGTGGTGACGATTACATCACCAAGCCCTTCAAGCTGGGGGTGCTGCTGAGTCGGGTGCACGCACTGCTGCGCCGGGCCGGAGGGTTCGGGGCACAGCAGGCCACCGAGCTGTGCTCCGGCGGCATCCGGGTAGATCTGCTGGCCGGCCGGGCCGAAAAGAACGGCATTCCGCTGGAACTCACGGCAGCGGAGTACAAGCTGCTGTGCCTGTTTCTGCGCAGCCCGGGGCAGGTGCTGACCAAAGAGACCATTCTGAACGCCCTGTGGGATTGCGAGGGCAATTATGTAGATACCAACACCCTCACGGTGTACATCCGGCGGCTGCGGCTCAAGGTGGAGGATGACCCCGGCAGCCCGCAGCGGCTGGTCACGGTGCGAGGCATGGGCTACCGCTGGAACGGGGATGTGTGAGATGAAATTTCTGGTGGAGGACGATGTCCGGCAGCTGTTTGCCCGGTTGTGCACCGGGCTGGCTGCGGCCCTGCTGGCGGCAGAATGCACGTCGTGGGCACTGTGCCCGGCACTGTGCCTGCCGCTGCTGGGGCTGTTTGTCCTTCTGGCGGCCGGGGTGCTGGGCAGTACCGCTGCTTATTTTGCTCGACGGCAGAAACGGCTGGAGGAAGCGGCTGCGCAGGTACGTGCCCTGCTGGACGGGGACGCCACTGCCCGGCTGGACAGCGGCCGTGAAGGGCAGTTGTACCGGCTGTTCCATGAAGTGAATGAGATTGCGGCAGTGCTCAACGCCCATGCCGACCGGGAACAGCGGGAAAAGCAGTTTTTGAAGAACACCATGGCCGATATCTCTCACCAGCTCAAGACGCCGCTGGCCGCTCTGAATATCTACAACGGTCTGCTGCAGGCCGGAACGGATGACGCAGAAAATGTGCGGGAGCTGGCCGAACTTTCCGAACAGGAGCTGGACCGGATGGAACAGCTGGTGCAAAGTCTGCTCAAGCTCACCCGGCTGGATGCGGGGACTGTACAGCTGGAAAAAACGGAACAAGATCTGCAAGGTCTGCTGGAGCAGACTGCCCAGCCCTTTGCCTGCCGCGCCCGGCAGGAGCAAAAGCAGCTGGCCGTCGCGGCAGAGCAGGGGGTGTGCCTGTGCTGTGACCGGGTGTGGATGCGCGAGGCCGTGGGCAACCTGATCAAGAATGCGCTGGACCACACCCGCGCCGGGGACACCGTGACGGTAGAGGGCAGCCGCTTTGCCGACTTTGTGCGCATCCGGGTGGTGGACACCGGCACCGGCATCCACCCGGAGGACCTGCCCCATCTGTTCAAGCGATTCTACCGCAGCCGCTTTGCGCAGGATACGCCGGGCATCGGGCTGGGGCTGCCGCTGGCGAAATCCATTGTGGAGGTCCACGGCGGCACACTGGAAGTGGAAAGTGAGCTGGGCCGGGGCACCGCCTTCACCATCCTGCTGAGGAACAGGCCCGCTCCGGCGATCCCTACAAAATTGTAGTCTTGCAGTCACCGGGCTGTAGCAAACGGGTGGTATGCTGTGGACAGATCAAAACGAAAGAAGGTTTTTGTATGAATCTGTTGCAGGCACAGGCCCTTTGCAAGACCTACGGCACCGGCGAGACTGCCGTGCAGGCGCTGAAGGACGTGAGCTTCTCGGTGCCCAAGGGCGAATTTGTGGCCGTGGTGGGCGAGAGCGGTTCCGGCAAGAGCACTCTGCTCAATCTGCTGGGCGGGCTGGACACCCCTACCTCCGGCAAGGTGCTGCTGGACGGGCGAGATCTGTTTGCCATGAAAGAGCGGGAGCGCACCATCTTCCGCCGCCGGAACATCGGCTTTGTGTTTCAGGCGTTCAACCTGATCCCGGAGCTGACCGTGGAGCAGAATATCCTGTTCCCGGTATTGCTGGACTACCAGAAGCCGGACACGGCGTATCTGGAAGAACTGCTGGATGTGCTGGACCTCCGCAAGCGGCGCAGTCACCTGCCCGGCCAGCTTTCCGGCGGGCAGCAGCAGCGCGTGGCCATCGGGCGGGCACTCATCACCCGTCCGGCGCTGATTTTAGCCGATGAGCCGACCGGCAATCTGGACACCCGCAACAGCGGCGAGGTGATCGCCCTGCTGAAGGAGGCTTCCCGCAAATACGCCCAGACCATCGTCATGATCACCCACAGCCGCAGCATCGCCCAGACGGCAGACCGGGTGCTGCAGGTGTCGGACGGCGTGCTGACCGACTTCGGGAGGTGCGCGGAATGAAAAGCTATCTAAGCCTGATCCCCATTTCTGCCAGGGTGCGCAGGCGGCAGAACCGGCTGACCATCCTGTGCATCGTCACGGCAGTGTTCCTGGTCACGGCCATCTTCAGTGTGGCGGACATGATGCTGCGCACCCAGACGGGCCGTGCAGCCGGAAAAAGCGGCAGCTGGCATCTGGAGGTCACCGGCATCACGCCGGAGCAGGCTGCGCAGCTGGTCGGCCAGCCGGACGTGGTGCGGGTGGGTGCCGGAGCAGTATTCAATGAGAACGGCGAAAGCGCATACCGCCTGAACGGCAAGCGGGTGGTGCTGTATGGTGCCGATGCAGATTATGTGAGCCTGAACCGTGCCGCAGCCTTTGCGGGCACCTACCCGCAGGCGGAAAACGAAGTGCTGCTGGGCAAGACCGCTGCACGGGTGCTGCATGTGGGCAGCGGAGACACTGTAACGCTGACACTGCCGGACGGAACGGAAAAGCCCCTCACGGTCACCGGCGTCGGCGGCATCGACGAGAATTTTTACGGCGAGCAGTACAGCATCGTGGATGCCTACCTGCCGCAGGAAGCCTTTGCGGCCCTGCTGACTGCAAACGGCGAGGCACTGCCCCAGACACATTATGAGCTGGAATACACCAGCGCGGCCAGAGCAGCAAAGGCCCTGCCGAAGCTGCGCAGCCGGTACGGGGAGACGGCTGTGCAGGAAAACCTGCAGGTGATGGGTTCGGCAGGGCAGAGCAGCAGTACGGCTTTTCAGACCGTGTACGGGATGGCAGCGGTGCTGTTCGTGCTGGTGCTGCTGGCCGGAGTGCTGATGATCTCCGGCAGCATGAACAGCAATCTGGCCCAGCGCACCCAGTTCTTTGGCATGATGCGCTGCATCGGCATGAGCAAACGGCAGGTCATCCGGTTCGTCCGGCTGGAAGCCCTCAACTGGTGCAGGACGGCGGTGCCCATCGGCCTTGTGCTGGGCACTTTGGCCAGCTGGACGATCTGCGCCGCGCTGCGGTACGGCATCGGCGGCGAGTTTGCGGCAACGCCAGTCTGGCAGCTGAGCCCTGCGGGCCTGTGCGCCGGTGCCGTGGTGGGTATGGTGACGGTGCTGCTGGCTGCGCAGGCCCCGGCAAAGCGGGCGGCAAAGGTCTCGCCGATGGCGGCGGTCTCCGGCAGCACCCAGAATGTGCCGGTGGGCCGTGCGGCCCATGCCGGAAAGGGCCGGGTGGAACTGGCACTGGGCGTCCGCCATGCCACCGCCAGCAAAAAGAACTGGGCCCTGATGACCGCCAGCTTTGCGTTGAGCATTGTGCTGGCGCTGGGCTTTACCGTGCTCTTGCAGTTCGCCTCTCTGCTGTTGCCCAGTCTGGTGCCGTGGCAGCCCGATGTGCTTTACAACGGCTACGGCAATGCGCAGGTGCTGCCCGGCAGCATGACCCGGACACTGCTGGAAGTGCCGGGCGTCGCCCATGCGTGGGGCTGCACTGGTCTGGTGGATACCCCGGCCAGCAGCGACAAGGGCAACGTGGACCACGTTATCTTCTGCTCCTACGATGATTATATGCTGGAGTCCAGCCGTTCCGTGGTGGTACGGGGTCGGATGCCCGGCGCAGGCAATGAAGTGATGACCATCTACAATAAGAACAACCCCATGCAGATCGGGGACGTCATCACAGTGAACGGGGTGCCGCTTACCATCGTGGGTGCCTTCTCGGAGGGCACCTTCCCGGATGATGTGACCCTTATTGCACCGGAAGCGCTGTTCCGACAGGTGGCAGGCGACCAGAACTATAATATGGTAGGTGTGCAGTTGGACCGCACCGCCGACGAGGACACCCTCTTCACGCTGGCGGACCTTGCCACGGATGACGTCATCATGCAGGACCTGCGGGAGAGCAACCGGCAGGACCGCGGCACCTATTACGCGGTACGCATCGTGCTGTACGGTTTTCTGGCCATCATCGGCGGCATCTCGCTGCTGAACATCGTCAACAGCATCTCCATGAGCGTTTCCGCCCGTGCCCGGCAGTACGGTGCCATGCGCGCCGTGGGCATGGAGGATGTCCAACTGTGCCGGATGATCGCGGCGGAGGCCGGGACCTATGCGGCGTCCGGCCTGCTGGTGGGCGTTGCTGCCGGCCTTGTGCTGCACCGTGCACTGTATACCCGGCTGATCACCCACTATTTCGGCGTCGTGTGGCGGGTGCCCTTCGGGCTGCTGGCAGTGCTCTGTCTGTTCGTGGCAGGTGCAGCGGCGCTTGCGGTGCACGGCCCGGTGAAGCGATTGCAGGCAATGCCCGTCACAGCAGCCATCAACGAACTCTGACAAACAAAAAACAAGCGCCGGAGCGCTCCCTTTTGCGGGAATGCTCCGGCGCTTTTGGGTGTAACTCAGTCCAGCACGGGAATGTCCAGCCCGAATTCCAGCGGGCGGAACCGGGGGCAGACGTTTTCGGTGATGGAGATCACCGAGGCGGCCAGACGGCTGCCGATCTCGCAGGAGGCGGGCAGGTTCTTGCCGTAGGTCAGGCCGATGACTGTACCGGCAAAGAAGGCGTCACCGGCACCGGTGGTGTCGATCACATCCACCTTCTTGGCGGGCACAACGCCGCTTTCGCCGTTGGCGCGGGCATACACGGCACCCTGCCCGCCCATGGTGACCACCATGCAGGGGATGTTGGCGCTGTGCACGTTGGCGGCCAGCACCTCCCGCATGGCAGCGGGGGAAAGGTGGTCGTAATCGTCCGAGAAGAGCAGCCCGGCTTCCTGCTGGTTGCACACAAAGCAGTCCACCTGCTGCAAAAAGTCGCGGCGTTCCATGGCGATGCTCATGTTGGAGATGGCCGCGTAGACCCGCTTGTTGTACTTTTTGGCAAAGCGCAGCACCTGCTTGACCGTCTCTTTTTCCAGATCCAGCTCCAGCGCGATGCTGTCGCAGTCCTTGAAGATCTCGTCTCCCTGCTCTTTCAGCAGAGCGGTGAGGGGAGTGGTGTCCGGGCGCTTGGAGATGGAGGCGCATACGTCACCGTCGTTGTTGAACACGGCCAGCCAGGTGCCCATGCCGTCCTTCACGCGGCGGATGAACTGGGTGTTCACCTTGTGGTCGCGGAGCTTGTCGATGACATCCTGGCCCATGCCGGTGTCGTCCACCAGACCCACAAAGGTGGGGCGCAGTTCCACATTGGCGATGTCCTCCACGATGTTGCGGCTCACACCACCGTGTACCTGCTCGACCCGGCCGGAGTTGCGCCCGCCCGGGATGTAGGTGGAAAGGGGGTACCCCTTGATGTCCACAAAAACGGCTCCGATGACTACGATTCCCATAGAAAAACCTTCCTGCAAAAATATTTTGCCTTCATTATACCAACTCTTTACGACAGAATCCATCCTTTTTGTCATTTCGGACCGAAAAAGCGCGCAGAAGGCCGAACTGCCTTACAGGGCGGTGTTTGCCGTCCGAACCAGGAACTCCATGGCCTGCACGGGGTACTGCCCGGCGGCGGTCTCGCCGGTGAGCATCACGCTGGAAGCGCCGTCTGCCACGGCGTTGTAGATGTCGCTGACCTCGGCGCGGGTGGGGACCGCCCGGCTGCACATACTGTCCAGCATCTGGGTCACCACCATAAAGGGCACCCCGGCAGACCGGCAGACCGCCGAAAGCTGTTTCTGGCACCGGGGCAGCTCCCACAGGGGCATGGCGTTGCCAAGGTCCCCGCGGGCAATGACCACTTCATCCACAAGGGGGAGGAACTCCGGCAGGGCCTGTACCCCCGCAAGGCTCTCGATCTTGGCAAAAATGCGGATCTGCCCGGCCCCGGCCTGTTCCAGCGCCCGGCGCAGGGTGCGGATGTCCTCAGCCCCCCGCACGAAGGGCAGCATCACCCCGGTAACGCCGCAGGCTCCCGCCAGCTGCAGGTTTTGCAGGTCCTCCTCCGTCAACGTGGGGGAGGCCACCGTCAGCCCCGGTGCCGCAAGGCTTTTGCGGCTTTGCAGGGTGCCGCCCCGTACCACAGTACACTGCAAGGCAGCGCCATCGGCTTCGGCCACCTGCACAAGGAGCCTGCCGTCGTCCAGCAGGAGGTTCTGGCCCGGCCGGGCTGCATGCACCAGCGCCGCCGGGCAGGGGACACCCCCTTGCCCCAGCCGGAGGCTCTGGCCTGGTTCCAGCACAAGGGGCTGGGGCAGCGTGCCAATGCGCAGCTCCGGCCCCTGCAGGTCGATGAGCAGCTGGGGAATGCCCACGGCGTGGATGATATCCAGCCAGTCTTTGTGGGCCGAAAGGGGCCCGTGGGAAAGGTTCATGCGGATGCCCGTCATGCCAGCTTTCACCATGCGCTGCAAGGTCTCCAGCTGGGCACAGGCGGGGCCGATGGTACCATAAAATTCCAAAAAATCACCCGGTTTCGTTTTTTCTTATTGTAACACGGAACGGGACCGTTGAAAAGTGCCAAACCAGGCGGCAACGAAAAAAAGCGTGGCAGCCCGCCCCAAAGGGAAAACGGGGAGAGCCAGAACCAAGAAATTGTTGCAGAAATATTATTTTTTCGTGAATATTAGCACTCTACTATTGACACTGCTAAAAAACGGTGCTATAACAGTGGCGTGCTCAGGAGGAAGGGAAAAAGGAGAGCCACAAGGCTCCCCGGAAAGCCTTTCCGAGTGGACGCTTCAGATTTTTTGCCCCGACCCGAACGCCGGGATTGGAGGAATGATTT
>OLZJ01000880.1_pt1 | contig 14039 bp, 7 predicted proteins | sample 1673951 | NCBI WGS metagenome assembly OLZJ01 (sample SAMEA103958135, study PRJEB25191) | human gut metagenome
CCACGGCGGTCGCCGTCGCGCCGTGGTGGGCGAGCCGGACGCTCAGGCTCTACGTAGCCTTCCGGCTTCGGAAGCAGAGCGCGCATTGACAAGCGGAACTTGCCTGTTTTCTTGTCGATTTCGATGAGTTTCACTGTCACCTCGTCGCCCTCGTGCAAACCGGTGTCTTCCATCTTTTCGAAACGCTCCCATGCGATTTCAGAGATGTGGAGCAGACCGTCGCGGTTAGGCATAAATTGAACGAATGCACCGAAGTCCATGATTGAAACCACTTTACCTGTGTAGGTCTCACCTTCTTCAGGCTGCGCTACGATGCCCTTGATAAGAGCCATAGCTTTGTCGATTGCGTCCTTGTTTGGAGCGGCAACCTCGATGTTGCCATGGTCGCCTTCTTCCTCGATAGTGACGATTGCACCCGACTGTTCCTGGATGCCTTGGATGATTTTTCCGCCCGGGCCGATGACAGCTCCGATGAATTCCTTCGGAATAACCAATGCCTCGATGCGTGGCACGTGAGGCTTGTAGTCTTCGCGTGGCGCAGGGATTGTTTCGTTGATGATTCCGAGGATGTGCAGACGGCCTTCGCGAGCTTGGTTGAGGGCTTTCTCAAGGATTTCGTAGGAAAGTCCGTCGCACTTGATATCCATCTGTGTTGCGGTGATACCGTCAGTTGTACCGGTCACCTTGAAGTCCATGTCGCCGAGGTGGTCCTCGTCGCCGAGAATGTCGGAAAGAATGGCATATTTAGGACTGTCGTAGTCTGTGATAAGACCCATTGCAATACCCGCAACCGGCTTTTTCATCTTCACACCGGCGTCGAGCAGCGACAATGTGCCGGCGCATACTGTTGCCATCGACGATGAGCCGTTTGACTCAAGGATGTCGGAAACGATGCGGCAAGTGTATGGGAAATTGTCAGGGAACATGCGTTTGAGTGCACGGTGGGCAAGGTTGCCGTGACCGATTTCACGACGTCCTACGCCGCGTTGTGCCTTTGCTTCTCCTGTTGAGAATGGTGGGAAGTTGTAGTGCAGCAGGAAGCGCTCTTTGCCCTGGTTGAGCACGTCGTCGAGAATCTTCTCGTCGAGTTTTGTGCCAAGGGTACAAGTGGCGAGAGCCTGAGTCTCTCCACGGGTGAACACTGCAGATCCGTGAGGGCCTGGAACGTAGTCAACCTCGCACCAGATAGGACGGATTTCGTCGGTCTTACGGCCGTCGAGACGGATGCCTTCGTCGAGGATGCAGCGGCGCACGGCTTCTTTCTCCACATCGTGGTAGTAGCGGGCCACGAGCGGTGCTTTCTCGTCGCGTTCTTCTTCAGGTATTGTCTCAAGATAGTCTTCCTCGATTTTCTTGAACGACTCGTTGCGCCATTGCTTGTCGGCGCTGCCGGCCTTAGCTACGGCGTATGCTTTTTCGTAGCATTTGTCGTGTACGTCTTTGCGGAGGTCTTCGTCGTTGACCTCATGGCAGTATTCGCGTTTCACGGCGCCTACTTCCTTGGCGAGCTCCATCTGTACGAGGCATTGAGCCTTGATTGCTTCGTGAGCGGCTTTGAGTGCCTCAAGAAGTTCGAGCTCTGAAACTTCGTTCATCTCGCCTTCCACCATCATGATGTTGTCGTAGGTTGCGCCAACCATCAGCTCGATGTCGGCACGCTCAACCTGCTCGAAGGTAGGGTTGATTACGAATTCTCCGTCGACGCGGGCCACGCGCACTTCGGAGATTGGTCCGTGGAAAGGCACGTCGCTGACAGCGATTGCAGCTGATGCTGCCAATCCTGCCAATGCATCTGGCATGTCTACGCCGTCTGACGAGAACATTATGATGTTGACGAATGTGTCTGCATGATAGTTTTCAGGGAACAGCGGACGAAGCACGCGGTCTACGAGGCGGGAAGTCAGAATTTCGTAGTCTGACGAGCGTCCCTCGCGTTTCTGGAAACCTCCAGGGTAGCGGCCTGCTGCCGAGAATTTCTCTTTGTACTCAACTTGGAGAGGCATAAAATCAACACCCTCTCCGGCTTCTTTCGCTGACACTACAGTTGCCAGGAGCATGGTGTTCCCCATTCGCAACTCTACTGCGCCATCAGCCTGTTTTGCCAGTTTGCCTGTTTCGAGAGTAATCTCGCGGCCGTCGGCAAGCGTGATGGTCTTTTTAATCGGATTCATATTTAATTCTTTATCTTCAAAAATTCCCACAAAGATAATAAACGTTTGCTGACTAACAAACTATTTCCTTTAAAATGATGTGTTTTTGAAAAAAAACATTGTGCTGAACGGTGGTTTTTGCGTCGATTAGCAAACCGGTCTTCTTGTGTATGATCACAGACTTGAGCTCGGCTTTATTTTTTTGCTACCCTTTTGCTACCCAACAAAAGAAAAACGCTTGTAAGTGACTTACAAGCGTTTCTGTGTACCCAGACCCGGGATCGAACCGGGATGGATTTTACTCCACTGGTGTTTGAGACCAGCGCGTCTACCAATTCCGCCATCTGGGCATAAGCGTTGTTGGCTTTTGCGAGTGCAAAGGTAATGCGCCTTTGTGGAATGTGCAAATTTTTGGGCGAAAAAATGAAAATAAATTTTGCTGTCTTACCTGCTGTAGTTGCCGAAATTATTGGAATTCCGCAGGTTAGGGTCGTTTGGATTGGAGAAATCGCTGAATCCGTTTTCTTCATCCTCGTCGGTCTCGGTCTTTTCGGTGTTCACTTTTTCCCATTTCTTTCGTTCTGGTTTGTTCTTCTTTATAGCTTCAGGCTTCTGCTTGTCGATAGGGGTGGCGTAGATGTCCCACGTCTGTTCCACGTCCCAGTTTTTCTTCAAGTTGATGGCTCCTGGGTAGTAGACCGTTTCCTCCGGTTGCAGATGCATATCGTAGTTTCCGGTGTCGTATTTTCCGTTTCCGTTTCGGTCGATAAACAAGCGGGCGTAGTATTTTCCGGGGAGCAGGTTGAGCAGCTCGGCACGGTGGCTTTTCACTGGAGCCCTCAGCACGATTTTCTCCGTTCCGTCGAGAAGTTCCACGATTGCAGAGTCGCGCACTGCCGGAATGTTGAACACGATGTTGCCGTATTCCTCCATTTTGCGCACGTTGAAGTCAACCTTCAGCGGTTTCGTCTGGAGTCCGTAGATGTCGGTCATCGCAAGCGAGTCGACCGCGAGCTTGTAGGCAGCTCCCGGTTCCCAGTCCACCTTCAGCATAAGGTCGCGCCGGCTCAGTGTGGAGTCGCGCAGGGCGATGCTTTTTATCTCCGCAGGGTAGAATGTCGTGTCGTTTTGCAGTTTGCGTTGCAGATGGAATGCCTCGCGGCTGTAGCGCTCTATCGGCGTGCCGGTCTGCAGCAGCAGCGGCGCGTATACCTCCTGGGTGCCGTTTGCCAGCGGGCGCAGCTCCATAAACCGTATCTGCTCCAAGGAGTCGGTTCCCTCGTTTTTCTTCTTTTTCTTGGCTTTTTGACGCTGGAATGTGAATTTCAGCGTGTCGGTGCCCCACGACAGATTGCTGGCAGTGTCGGTGCGCAGATATGTGGTTGCCACCATCAGCGTGTCGGCCGACACAAGATGTGGCGGACGTATCCAGTAGGTCAGCGTGTCGTTTGTCTGCGAGCGTTCGAGAGTGTACCACTGGTCGGGCACGTCGTTGCGTCCCACTATGCTCAGCGACGGCAGCGTGTCGCTTGCGGCGGCGAAGGTCAGCGATATGCGTGTCGAGTCAACGCGCAGGTTGTTGGCAAGATATTGCGACTTGCGGTCTTCGTTGAACATTGACAGCAGTATGTCGTTGGGGAAATATGCTGGGCGCGTGGCGCGCATGATGGTGTCAATCTCGTTAAGGTCGTTATAGACGGTGTCGGCTGCCTCGCGCGAGCCGATGCTCGGCACGATTATTGAGTCGAGGAAAGCAATGTCTTCTGTCGGGTTGCCGAACTTGTAGTCGCGATCGAGGTCCTTAAGAGCGAAGATGTGGTAGCTTCCCGGCGACACGTTGCGTATGGTGAACTGTCCGCGGTCGTTGGTCAGCGCCACGCGTTGCAGTTTCTCCTTGTGAAAGGCGGAGTCGGCAAGATTGCTTTGCAGCCCCACCACGACGCTCTGCATCGGCTCCAGAGTGCGGGAGTCGAGCACGTAGCCCGACACGCGCATCGAGTCGATGACGCTTCCGGTAGAGAAGGCGAATGCGAAGTTGTCGATAGCGTTGCCCTCGTTGTTGTCTTGGATTGAATTTGAGAAGTCGATGGTATAAGTGGTGTTTGGCAGCAAGGAGTCGACCAGCTCCACTGTCACTTTACGTCCGAGAGCCGACATGCGCGGCATCTCCGTTTGCGCCGGCGACACGATGATTTTTGTCGACGGGTCTTTGAGGGTGACAATCTCATCGAAGAAAATCTCGATTTTGCGGTCCTTCACGTTTACGGCGTTAGGCGTGGGATTGCTGCGCATAAAGATTGGCGGAGTCTTGTCGATAGGACCTCCGCTTGGATTGCCGATGTTGGCGCACGAGTACATCACCGCAGCGGCTATAATAATAAATATGTAATATAGAGACTTGCTGTTGTTCATCTGATTTTCCGTTTCTGCTTGCAAAGATAGTGCAAGCCGAGAGAAGAGCAAAACAAACTTGTTTGATTTTGCTCTTCCGAGGCGCCGCCTATCTTATGGAAAGATAGTGCAAGTCGGTTTTATCCAAGAGCAAAACAAACTTGTTTGATTTTGCACATCCGAGGCGCCGCCTGTCTTATTCAAAGATAGTGTAAGCCGGTTTTGCAAAAAAAGATATGGCAAATTTGCCTGACTATCCTCGCTTTCTTGATTAAAGAATGTGTTGAAAAAGCGGCTGATACATTATAATATGCTTAAAAACACATTTCCAAAACGGTTAAAACTCTGGCAAAAAGTTTTCAACTTGAAAGAAATACCGTATATTTGCAGACTGAAAAAAACTGCATAAAATTTAAAAATCAAATATTAACTTAAAAAACAAATGCAAAGTAAAGGTTTTATCAGAGTTATAACCGTGCTTTTGGTACTGGTTTGCTTGTTCTATCTTTCTTTCTCGTTTGTGACAAACAGCGTGGAGAATGACGCTGCCGCAAGTGCTGCAAAATTTGCCGCTACAGAGGCTGCGAAGATCAACAAGGACAAAGCATCAGATGCCTACCGCAACGCTTACGACTCAATCTATGACAGAGCGTATGCCCGCAACCTCAAGGATGTTGGGCAGGAAAAGGTGTACATGTGGTACACATACAATCAAGTTCGCGAAAAACAAATTGGTCTGGGTCTTGACCTGAAGGGCGGTATGACCGTCACCCTCCAGATCTCAGTAGCCGACATTGTCCGCTCAAAAGCACAGAACCCATTGGACGCAAAACTCAACGAAGCTTTGGCTTTTGCCAGCCAGAACGCAGGCGATGATTTCGTCGGCGCTTTCTGCAAGAAGTATGAGGAACTCGTCCCGGGCGTGCGTCTGGCTCAGAAATTCATAACAGTGGAAGGCGTAAACGCCAACGACAACAACTCTAAGGTTGAAGGCATCCTCCGCGAGAAGACACGCACCGACGTTTCTCGTTCGGTCAACTTGCTCCGCGAGCGTATCGACCGTTTCGGTGTGATCGCCCCTAACATCAAGGAGATGCAGCGCGAGGGACAAATCCTTATGGAGCTTCCTGGCGTGAAAGAGCCTGAGCGTGTATACAAGCTGATTCAGACTTCTGCGAGATTGGAGTTCTATGCAACTTACGATGCCCGCAACCTTCAGTCGGCTTTCATGGCTCTCAGCTCTGAGTATGCTTCTGGCAAGGGCAATGTTGCAACTGCTCCTGTAAAAGAGGAAACTGCTCCTGATGTCGACGCGGCTCCTGTGGCTGAGACTGCTCAACCAGAGGCTGCAGCCGCTGTTGAGGAGGCTCCGGCAAAGGCTCCTGAGGCTGCTCCTGCCGGCAAATCGTTGGCAGAGATGATTTGGTCAAACGATATGATGACCCTTGAAGGCAAAGACGGTAAAGACGTGCAGGTGCCTGCCGCTCAATATGTAGGCGGCGCATGTATTGGTGTGGCAAATGAGTCGGATACTGCAGCCGTAAACCGCATCATCCGTTCGGCTGCTGCAAAACGTCTACTCCCGACCGACTTGAAGTGCTGCTGGTCAGTGAAAGGCGTCGACAAGAAAGGCGTATACTTCCAGTTGGTGGCTCTCCGCACAAGCAACGGTGAGGCTGCTCTCGGCGATGCCGACATGATCGACAACGCAGGCGCAGAGCTCAACCAGTTCAGCGGTTCTTACGAAATCAGCATGACGATGAACAACGACGCCGCTTCGAAATGGGCAAAATTGACCCGTGACAACATCGGCAAGCAGGTGGCAATCGTTCTCGATGATCAGGTATATTCATTCCCGACAGTTAACACAGCAATCGAAGGCGGACGCTCTTCAATCACCGGCAACTTCACCGTTGAGGAGGCAAACGACTTGGTCAATGTGCTTACAGGTGGTGGCATGTCGGCTGGCGTGTCAATCGTAAGCCACACAGAAATCGGTCCGTCACTCGGTCAGCAGGCAATTGAGGCTGGTATCTGGTCGTTTGTGATTGCATTGATTCTGTTGATGATATATATGATTTCGTTCTACGGATTCGCTCCGGCTATGGTGGCCAACATGTGCTTGGTGCTCAACCTCTTCTTCACTCTCGGAATCCTGGCTTCGTTCCAGGCAGTGTTGACGTTGCCGGGTATCTGCGGTATCGTGCTTTCGCTCGGTATGGCTGTCGATGCCAACGTGCTTATCTTCGAGCGCACCAAGGAGGAACTCCGTGCCGGCAAGAACGTGAAAGCCGCTCTCGCCGACGGTTACAAGAATGCATTCTCGGCTATCTTCGACTCGAACCTTACTTCTGTAATCACGGCTATCATCTTGATGGTTTACGGTACAGGTTTGATCAAGGGCTTCGCAACTACATTGCTCATAAGCATCATCTGCTCGTTCTTCACAGCAGTGTTTATCTCTCGCCTTGTGTTTGAGGCATTGTTGAAGAAGAAAGAGCGCACATACACATTTACAACACGATTCAGCCGCAACTTCCTTACCGGCACAAGAGTTGACTTCCTCGGACAAACCAAGAAGGCTTGGACAGTGATTGCCGCTATCACAGTAGTGATTATTGTTTCGTTCTTCGTGCGTGGCATTAACAAGGGTATCGATTTCTCTGGCGGACGCAACTACGTGGTGCAATTCGACCACGCTGTCAAGACCGACGACATCACAACGAAGCTGATGCCGATGTTCCCTGACGCTTCTGTCTCTGTAATCACTGTTGACAACGACAGCCGTGTGCGCGTGTCGACCAACTATAAGATCAACGATAACAGCGACAATGTGGACCAGGAAATCATGCAGAAACTTTACGCTGGTTTGAAAGATGAGCTCAACGGTATGAGCTATGACAACTTCAATGTCAAGGATGAGCACCATGGTGTGGTTTCTTCGGAAATGGTCGGACCGTCGATTGCCGACGACATGACCCGCGGTGCTGTCTGGTCAGTGCTTCTCTCACTCGTTGCGATTGCACTTTACATCCTGCTCCGCTTCCGCGACTTCTCGTTCTCTATGGGTGCGTTGGTTTCGCTGGCATTCACATCGTTTGTGATTATCGGCTTCTACTCGCTCTTCTGGGGCGTGCTCCCATTCTCTATGGAGATCGACCAGCAGTTTATTGCAGCTATCCTTACAATCATCGGTTACGCAATCAACGATACCGTGGTGGTATTCGACCGTATCCGTGAAATGGTGGGACTCTATCCTAAGCAGGACCGCCGCGACGTGATCAACAAGTCGCTCAACACGACTTTGACACGTACGGTGATGACATCGACCACTACGGTGCTCGTGCTCTTCGTAATCTTCCTGCTCGGTGGTGAGACAATCCGCGGATTCGTATTCGCAATGCTCTTCGGTGTGATCCTCGGTACGTTGTCGACAATCTATGTCGCAACTCCGGTGGCTTACTCGATGATGCGTCGCAAGATGGCGAAGAAATCAAAGTAAGACAAAGTATCTTATTCCATAAAAAAGGCCGTTCACGCACCGCGTGAACGGCCTTTTTTATGGGCTGTGGCTGCGCCGCTTTGTGCCGGGGCAGGAGCAAAAATCAGAGGCTTTCTTATCGCACTTTGGAGGCAATATGTCTGCGGTACACGTTCAGCCCCGATTTCTTCAGCACGTCTGAGATGTGGTCTATGCGCTGTTTCTGGGAAGTGGCGGCATCTGCGCTGTTGTCTTCAGTCATGCTGATGCTTCCTTGGCCTACAACAGGAAGATACTCGTCCCAATACACAGGCACTTGATGGGTTCTGCCGTCGCCGCCCCATTTTGAAATGTAGGTGAGGCGCTTTTCAGTCCGGTATCCATGGGCAAAGACGGTGATTGTGGTCGAGCCGTCGGAGTCCTTGTGGGCCTTGGTCTTGAGGATATTGTCGGTGACACACTGCGGGTGTTTGAAATACGCCTGACCCCAGAAGTTCGCAAGAGCCTCGTGTTCCCAGAATGCGCTTTGGCGCTGCATGTGGCTTCCATAAATGTCCTGTCGCGACCTTATCTGCTGGTACATCGGCACGCAGAGCAATGGAGCCAGAGAGAAATATACGGCGCGGAAGAGGCGTGCGTTGATGTCGTGGAAGTCATGCTCCGCTTGGTCGTAGTCAAAGTGTTGATATTGGCGCGGGTTCATGTCAAGGTCGATGGCTTGTATGTGGTCGGGAATGATGGTGTTTATCATGTGGTCCTTGACAAAATCGAAATCGTCGCCATAGCCCACGTCATCGTCTTGAAGCAACTTGAGCATATTGGCTTGGGCAAGTGGCGTGAAGAGCAGGGCAAACTGCTGGTTGTCGTTGCGGTTGCTGGTGTCGAACGCCACTTCGAAATCCTCGTTTGTCATCATGGCATAGTCGCCTTTGCTGAGATTGCGTGCCTTGTTGTGCAACTTTAGCCTGTGCCATCTGTATGACAGCGACCCTTTGCAACTGGCAAGCCCGTTCTTCTTGCGGTAGAACGTGAGGTTGGGGGCTGCCACATTGCCATATATAAGCCGTGTCTTCTCGTAATATCCGGGATAGGGGGCTGTGACGCTGGCAGTGAGGGTCTGGGAATGGTGTTCAGTCTTCATCTTGCCGTCTGAGCCATATTCGCGTGTGGTCCAATAGATGGTTTTGTGGCCGTAATATGTCTTTGTGCCCATCTCCATCTTGCGCGTGCGGCAAAGCACGAACGGATTGCCGTTGATAAGGCCGGAATGGGAGTAGACAACCGAACGCACGGCATTGAATGTGTCGTCCCACCCATATACCTGACGCAGGTCGGCGAGGCGTTGCTCGGTGAAGTAAGGATCGAATTCAAGCCGAGGCACGGTCTCGGTCATCATGCGCGTCAGCACATCCCAGTCGTACAGGCGATTTAATGGCGCCATCTGCTCCCATGCCTCGTCCTTGTGTTGCGCGATGGTCTGCTTCAGGTCGCCGCGTTCAGCCTTCAGCCTTTTGAGGCGTGGATGAATCACGGATAAGAGCAAGATGACAGCAGCCAATACCGACAACAATACAGCGGTGGCGATTGCCGGGCTCATCGTGCCGTAATCTTTGCAGATGACAAAAATTCCTATGGCTGCGCAGCACCAAAGAATGACGCATAAGAACGTTGTCCAGCCGATGCGTGATTTCACCGCGCCGAGCGACTTCTCTGCGTCGTACAGCAAACGGCACGTCTGTCGGTTGGCGTCAACGTCCACCTGGGCTTCCTTCGCCAGTTGGGCGAATGTGTCTTTCGCTACCTGCTCGAAGCGGGGCTGAAACGTGTTGACATATTCATCGAGCGGGTCATAGATGTCGTCTGTCATCACCGTCGATTAAAAGAATTTGCTGCGAGCCATCTCGCGGGTCTCGGCAGAGGCGGTAAACGGGATTCTTGTCGTGTAGCCTTGACGGGCTGCGACAATCATCTTGGTAGGCCAAGCGAAGATGTCGGTGTTCCATTGAGTCACCCTGCTGTTGTATACCGTACGGGCAGCCGTGATTTCACGCTGCAGATAGCTGTTCTGCTGCATGGCGTCGGCTATCGCCTGGTGGGCTTTCAGTTCGGGATAGGCTTCAACTTGAGGAAACAGCCGTCCGCAAGCCATATTCAGCTGGCTGTTTACGTCGTTGCGGTTGGCGTCGTTGATTTTCCCTCCGCGCAATGCTGCCACAGCCTTCATCACGTCCTTGTCAAGGTCTACGGCGCGGTCAACAAGACCTACTACATTCTGAAGTATCTGCACCCGCTGTTCGAGGTAGTTGTCGATGTTTGACGCTTCGGCTTGGATGCGCTGTTCGAGTTGCTGGAAGTAGTTGCGTGCGGAAATTTTCATAAAGATGAATATCACTCCCGGCAATATGCCGCACACGCAGCCAATCAGAGCCACCATTTCCGGCGATTCGAGCTTATTGCCCATAAAGGACACATAAAGTAATGTCAGAACCGGGATTGTCACCCATAGGGCAATCTCAAATAGAGTTGATTTGAATGTGATTGTCACTGGGAGTTGGCGGTCTATGACATGGATGTCGCGTCCGTTGTCATTGATTGGTCCCTGAGTTTCGTCTAATAGATTTGCCATAGTAAAGATGGTTTATTGGTTAATTAATATGATAGTTGCAATGATTGCATGGCAAAAGCCACAGTTATAAGGCAAATGTATAGATTTATATTCATATTGACAAGCGTTTTACGCATATTTTTGTGACTGAAAAAAGCGGTATAGGAATTCCTATGCCGCTTATATTCAATGCTTGAAGCTGAGCGAGTCAGCTTGTGGGCTTTTTAGTATTCGTCTTCGTTGATGAGGGGTAAGGCGTAATGAGTTTCAAGTTATTATACCGTTGCGTCAGCCTTTTCGATCATTTTATTTCGTAGTGAAAGACCGTAAAAAGCAAAACTGTGACCCTGTTACAGCCCATAAAGACAATGCTATACTCTACTCTGTAAATGATGGGGTCAATAGGAAGTCATAAATGCTGACTATCTGTATACCCTTCTCGTCACTCCATGTTTTTGTATGTTCCCCCACCACTATTATCTTTCGGAAAGAATCATCTACAAGTTTCAGAGAACGTTTCTCTTGTTTCATCTTTTCCACATCTGGCATTTTGTAGGCAGACTGAATATAGATACGCTCACACCCCTTATTACAAACAAAATCGACTTCAAGTGTTACACGTTGCTGCTTGCCTGCCTCATTTCTGACACGATGAAAGATATTGCCAACATCAACAAGCCAGCCGCGCATACGCATTTCATTGTAAATGACATTCTCCATAATATGCGTTGTCTCGTTTTGGCGGAATGAAAGAATCGCATTGCGTAAACCTATGTCTTGATAATAGTATTTGCAAAGAGCACCAATATACTTTCTCCCTTTGATGTCATACCGTTCAGACTTCTCTATCAAGAATGAGTCTTGCATATATCCCAAATACGTGGAAATGGTCTTAACACTGAGACCCTGTGCCTTACTGACAGACTTGAATGTATTTGCTATATTCTGCGCATTAACTGGTGCACCGATACTTGATGCCACTATCTTTGAGAGTTCTTCAAACTCTGCTTTCATTTCTATAGGATTTCTCTCGTATATGTCTCTAAGGTACACGGTGCGATACAGACGACGCAAAAAGTCTGCTTTCTTGTCGTCACCAACTTGTGTGAGAAGTTGTGGTAGACCTCCAAACATCAGATATTCAGCCCATCCTTCTTCCTTTGAACCTTCATAAACAGACATAAACTCCGCAAACGACAAAGGCCAAATATGAATTTCATCACCTCTGCCACGGAATTCCGTAACCACATCTGACGAAAGAAAGCGAGAGTTTGAGCCAGTGACATATACATCCGCTCCTTCTGTCACCGATAGTGTTGAAAGAACCTCTACAAAGTCACTGATTTCCTGCACTTCATCAATGATTATATAATAAGTAGAGTCGTCCTTCATTTCTTTTTCAACCCAATCAAGCAAAAAGTCTGGGTCTTTAAAGTTCTTGTTCTTACGACTTTCCATATCAATGATTATGATATGGTCTTCTGCAACTCTCTCATTAAGCAAATGCTGGCGAAAGAGTTTCTTTAGTAGGAAAGACTTACCAGAACGGCGTAGTCCAGTGACTATTTTAATCAGTCCATTCCCTTTTGAACGTACTAATTGGTCGATGTATTTACTTCTGCTTACTATCATATACTTCCAAATAATGTCACTTGTGACAAAATTAGAAAGCAAAGGTAGTGCTTTTTGTTTGAAAATTAGTATAATATCGCTGGTAAATATGTTCCCATTTCAGTTTATGTGATTACATTCACCATACGCATTCCAATAAACTACTGTAAGCCCCTGCAGGTAGATACCTGACGCGACTTGCGCTTCAGCAATTGAAGTAAACTTCATTGCGCTCGGCTTGCACTGTCTTTGGCGGCAAAAGAACGGAAAAAGCGGTATAGGAATGTTGTCGTACAATTCCTATACCGCTTATATTCAATGCTCGAAGCTGAGCAAGTCAGCTTGTGGGCTTTTTAGTATTCGTCCTCGTTGAAGAAGAAATCTTCCTTACTTGGATAGTCAGGCCAAATGTCTTCGATGCATTCATACACTTCGCCTTCATCTTCCATTTCCTGAAGGTTTTCGATAACTTCGAGCGGAGCACCAGAACGCATGGCGTAGTCGATAAGTTCTTCTCTGGTTGCTGGCCAGGGCGCATCTTCAAGCTTTGATGCGAGTTCAAGAGTCCAATACATAATTCTATCGTTTTTAATCTGCGTTTTTTATTGAGACTGCAAAGATAGTAAAAAAACAAATTTCAAATAGAATGCGGGTTTAAATTTAGTTAAAAACCTGTCAATTGCTTGTTTATTTGCAATCCTTGTCCCAAAAAATCTCTTCAATCTGGTTGTGGATGTTGTTGAAGCGTGCAAGAACGAAGAAATAGTCGCTCAGACGGTTGAGGTATGTCAGCACGTTCTGGTCCACATCGTGCTCGTTGGCGAGAGTCACAACGCGGCGTTCGCAGCGGCGTGCCACGGTGCGGCAAATCTGCGCACGCGAAGAGATGCGGCTGCCACCGGGAAGCACAAAATTGCGGAGAGGTGGCAGTTCGGCGTCGAGCAGGTCTATCTGATGCTCGATGTTGGCTATATCGTCATCGTCAAGTCCCATTGCCTTTGTGCCTGGAGCGGTCTCGGTGGCGAGATACGCTCCGATGTTGAAGAGTTTGTTTTGAATTACGCGTAGGAAACTTTTGATGTCCGACGGCACGTTGTGCAGGTTGTCGAGCAGTCCGATGTGTGCGTTCAGCTCATCGACTGTGCCATACGCTTCAAGGCGCACGTCGTCTTTCGACACGCGCTTGCCGCCAACGAGCGACGTTGTCCCTTTGTCGCCGGTGGCTGTGTAAACAATACTTTTCTTTACCATAATATCAACGGTTTAGTTGTTGCAGTTTTTCTATCGCTTCCTCCGCGCTTCCCACGAGCTCCACCAATGCGACAGCCTCCGGAGCGGCAAGGCGCTGCTCCACAAGCGACTGCAGCTGGTTGTAGAGTTGGTCAAACACGCCGTCTACGTTCACCAGCAGGATGCGTTTCGAGAAGTTCCGGCTCACGGTGAGGGAGGCGAGGGTGCTCATCACCTCGTCGATTGTGCCGATGCCTCCGGGGAGCGCGACGAATATTTGTCCCAGCTCAATCATGCGCGCTTTGCGCTCGCTGAGGTCGAGAGTGTATATCATCTCGTCGACAACGGGATCCGACAGCTGCCGGAACACTTCCGGTATCACACCAGTGACCGTTGCGCCGTGTTGTTTGGCAGTGGCTGCGAGGATGTGCATCTGTCCGGCGTTGCTGCCTCCGTAGATCAGACGTGCGTTCATCTCGCCGATGCCCTTGCCAATGGCGCTGACGGCATTGGTGAAGTTGTCGCTGAGGTCAGATTTTGAGGAAAGGTAGACTGTTATGTTCATGCGTAT
>OLZJ01000882.1_pt1 | contig 14015 bp, 12 predicted proteins | sample 1673951 | NCBI WGS metagenome assembly OLZJ01 (sample SAMEA103958135, study PRJEB25191) | human gut metagenome
AGTTCATCGGCAATGCCGAGCTGAAATTCTATTTCGGTTCAGTTGTGCTCTTCACTGCCGTCATAGCCATCGTGCTTTACTATACCAGTCCCATGGGGATGGAAGAATCCTTCCGCAAATCCTTGTTCCAGGTAATCTCCCTCCAGACCTCCACCGGTTTTGCGACAGATGACTATATGCAATGGACACCCGTCTTGTGGGGGCTGCTTACCATCATCATGCTGATGGGAGCGTGTGCAGGCAGTACCACCGGAGGCTTGAAGTGTATACGTATGGTAATTCTTACCAAAGTCTCACGAAACGAGTTCAAACACATCCTACACCCCAATGCCATACTTCCGGTACGGATAAACAAGCAGGTAATCTCTCCCTCCATTGTCTCCACCGTACTGGCTTTTTGTTTTATTTATATCTCCATTATAGTCATCGGCACACTGCTCATGATGGCTATGGGTGTCGGGGCTGAAGAATCAATGGGCTGCGTCATTTCCAGTATCGGTAATATGGGACCCGGATTGGGTGAAACCGGACCTGCCTATTCGTGGAACGCCCTGCCCGATGCAGCTAAATGGCTGTTATCCTTTTTAATGCTTCTGGGTCGTCTTGAGTTATTTACCGTACTGCTGCTTTTCACACCGGATTTCTGGAAACGGAATTGATTTAGGATAAAAAGTGTAAAAATAATCATTTTTTGTTATGCGGGGATAGCAAATTGAACAATACTTATTATATCTTTGCGTCCTTGAAAGAGAGAATTGTGGTATGAAGCAATGCATTAAATACTGTTTAATCATAATCTTTGCAGCCCTATTGCACGACAGTGCAACCGGAGCTGCAGATATTTTGTGCGTTCCTGCCACCCGACAAGCAGAATGCTGTACGCTGTCACAAGCTCCTACCACCCAACAAGCAGTCCAGAAGTTCTACGACTTGTTTTCACCAAACTCCCTCTGCATAGAACATGTGGACCATACGCAAGTACCAACCAACAAAAGCGTACTCCTGCGCATGTACATCTACAAGATGCAGCAGCATGCCTATGCACCGGAATGCGACCGTTTGTTGAATCTGTCTCCTCATCCCGTACCCGACGCGAATTATTACGTGTTCGGGCTAAGAAAGATTATCATTTAGAAGGCCTGCAAGCGCAGACGCTTGCCCCTGACCTCGCCGGACAACAAATCAGAGGTTTTGTCCTCCGGTGCGATGTATCTATTATTATATATCTAAAATCTTATCAGGTTTATGAACTTTACTTTGTTAGTGGTCGTCTTATTGACGGCAATCGCTTTCGTGGGTATCGTCATCGCGCTCTCCAATGCGATAGCACCCCGTTCGTACAATGCACAGAAGATGGAGCCGTACGAGTGTGGTATCCCTACCCGCGGTAAATCGTGGATGCAATTCCGGGTAGGTTACTATCTGTTTGCCATCTTGTTCCTGATGTTCGAAGTGGAAACGGTATTTCTGTTCCCTTGGGCAGTCATCACCCGCGAACTTGGCGTGGCAGGACTTTTCAGTGTTTTATTTTTCCTGATTATATTGATTCTGGGCCTTGCTTATGCCTGGAGGAAAGGAGCTTTGGAATGGAAGTAACAAAGAAGCCGAAAATTAAATCTATCCCTTATGAGGAGTTTACAGACAACGAAACGTTGGAGAAACTGGTTCGGGAACTTAATGCCGGAGGCGCCAATGTCGCCCTTGGCGTACTGGACGATTTCGTCAACTGGGGACGCAGCAACTCACTGTGGCCTCTTACGTTTGCAACCAGCTGTTGCGGTATCGAATTCATGGCCCTCGGCGCAGCCCGCTACGATATGGCGCGCTTCGGGTTCGAGGTAGCCCGTGCCAGTCCGCGCCAGGCAGACATGATTATGGTTTGCGGAACAATAACCAACAAGATGGCTCCCGTTCTGAAACGTCTTTACGACCAGATGGCCGATCCGAAATATGTAGTAGCCGTAGGCGGCTGTGCCGTCAGCGGAGGCCCGTTCAAGAAATCCTATCACGTGGTGAACGGTGTGGACAAGATTCTGCCGGTGGATGTCTACATTCCCGGTTGCCCTCCGCGTCCGGAAGCATTCTACTACGGCATGATGCAATTGCAGCGTAAAGTGAAAATAGAGAAATACTTCGGTGGAGTAAACAGAAAAGAAGAGAACCACTAATCAGTACTTAAAAATATGGAAATAAAATACATAGAGCCCTCAGTCCTGCACGACGAAATGCTGCGTCTGCGGAAAGAGAAACAAATGGACTTCCTGGAATGCCTCAGCGGTATGGATTGGGGAATACCCGACGAGAAAGACGCACCGGACACCCCCCGCGGACTCGGTGTAGTCTATCTGTTGGAATCTACTATTACCGGCGAACGGATAGCGGTACGCACCGCCACTCTAAACCGGGAACATCCCGAACTTCCTTCCGTCAGCGATATCTGGAAAGCTGCGGATTTCAACGAGCGCGAAGTCTACGACTTTTACGGCATCGTTTTCATCGGTCATCCAGATATGCGCCGACTCTATCTGCGCAATGACTGGGTAGGCTATCCCATGCGTAAAGACAATGAGCCGGAAAAAGATAATCCGTTGCGTATGGACAACGAAGAAACGGTGGACACTACCATGGAATTGGAGCTGAATCCCGACGGTAGCATCAAGAATAAGGAGATGCAACTTTTCGGTGATGAGGAATATGTGGTGAACATCGGTCCCCAACATCCGGCCACCCACGGCGTAATGCGCTTCCGTGTATCATTGGAGGGTGAAATCATCGACAAGATTGATGCCAACTGCGGCTACATCCACCGGGGTATCGAGAAGATGTGCGAAAGCCTGACCTATCCGCAGACCTTGGCTCTGACCGACCGTCTGGACTACCTGGGCGCTCACCAGAACCGCCATGCCTTGTGCATGTGTATCGAAAAGGCAATGGGCGTGGAAGTAAGCGAACGCGTGCAGTACATACGTACCATCATGGACGAGTTGCAGCGAATAGACTCTCACCTGCTGTTCTATTCTTGTCTTGCTATGGACCTGGGTGCATTAACGGCCTTCTTCTACGGTTTCCGCGACCGCGAAAAGATACTCGACATCTTTGAGGAAACTTGCGGCGGACGCCTCATCATGAACTACAACACCATCGGTGGCGTGCAGGCAGACATTGCTCCCGGCTTCGTAAAGAAAGTGAAGGAGTTTATCCCCTACCTCCGCGGTATCCTACACGAATATCACGACGTATTCACCGGGAACATCATTGCCCAGCAACGTCTGAAAGGTGTGGGTATACTCTCACGGGAAGATACCATCGCCTTCGGAGCCACCGGAGGTACGGGACGCGCCAGCGGATGGGCGTGCGACGTGCGCAAGCGGATGCCGTATGCCGTATATGACAAGGTGGACTTCAAAGAAATCGTCCGCACCGAAGGCGATTCATGGGCACGCTACCTTATCCGTATGGATGAAATTCTGGAGAGCCTGAAGATTATCGAGCAACTGATAGACAACATCCCGGAAGGAGCCTACCAGGAAAAGATGAAACCTATTATCCGCGTACCGGAAGGCACTTATTATGCAGCCGTAGAAGGTAGCCGCGGTGAGTTCGGCGTCTTCCTCGAAAGCCACGGCGACAAGATGCCTTACCGCCTGCATTTCCGCAGTACGGGCTTGCCATTGGTATCGACCGTAAATACGATTTGCCGCGGAGCTAAAATCGCCGACCTTATTGCCATTGGCGGAACATTGGATTATGTAGTACCAGATATTGACAGATAAAAGGATTTACGATTTGACAATTTACAATTTACCATGCGGAATTACAGCGCAGCCAAATTGTAAATTGTACATTGTGAATTGTAAATCAAAAAGCGCCTCGTAAATTGTAAATAGTAAATTGTAAATAGTAAATGAACAACGTGTTTGACTTTAGTATAGTAACCAACTGGATACACCAGATGCTGACTTCCCTGATGCCGGAAGGTCTGGCAATATTCCTCGAATGCGTGGTGATTGGCGTATGCATCATTTTGATGTATGCCGTGCTTGCCATCATCCTGATTTACATGGAGCGTAAGATATGCGCCTTCTTCCAATGCCGCCTCGGTCCGATGCGCGTGGGGAAATGGGGATTGCTCCAAGTGCCCTGCGACGTCATCAAGATGTTGACAAAGGAAATCATTGATTTGAAATTCTCTGACCGGTTCCTCTACAATCTGGCACCGTTCATGGTAATCATCGCTTCTTTCCTGACATTTGCCTGCCTGCCCATCAACAAGGGATTGGAGGTATTGGACTTCAATGTAGGAGTGTTCTTCCTGCTGGCTGCATCGAGTATCGGCGTAGTGGGTATCCTGCTGGCAGGCTGGAGTTCCAACAATAAATTCTCGCTGATTGGAGCCATGCGAAGCGGTGCGCAGATTATCAGCTACGAGTTGTCCTGCGGATTGAGCATACTGACAATGGTAGTGTTGATGGGAACCATGCAGTTCTCCGAAATAGTAGAAGGACAAGCTGACGGCTGGTTCATCTTCAAGGGACATATCCCTGCATTGATAGCCTTCATCATCTACCTCATTGCCGGAAATGCGGAAACCAACCGCGGTCCCTTCGACTTGCCCGAAGCCGAAAGCGAGTTGACTGCCGGATACCATACGGAATACAGCGGTATGGGCTTCGGATTCTTCTATCTGGCAGAATATTTGAATCTGTTTATCGTAGCCTCCGTGGCAGCCACCATCTTCCTGGGAGGCTGGATGCCGCTACACATCGTAGGCCTGGACGGCTTCAACGCAGTGATGGATTACATTCCGGGATTTGTATGGTTCTTCGGAAAGGCCTTCTTCGTAGTCTTCCTGCTGATGTGGATAAAGTGGACCTTCCCCCGCCTGCGTATTGACCAGATTCTGAATCTGGAGTGGAAGTACCTGGTACCCATCTCTATGGTGAACTTGATTTTGATGGTATTAATTGTAGTATTTAAATTGCATTTCTAACCGGCGTAGCGCCGGAGCAAGATTTCCTTGCGGATAATTTTAATAAAGGCAAAAGTAATGAAAGAAAAGAACTCTTATATCGGCGGACTCATACACGGCGTCACTTCTCTGCTGACAGGTATGAAAACAACCATGACCGTATTCTGCCGACGAAAGACTACCGAACAATATCCGGAAAACCGCTCGACATTGAAACTCTCCGACCGTTTCCGTGGCACGCTGACCATGCCCCATAATGATAAAAATGAACATCGGTGTGTAGCTTGCGGTTTGTGCCAGATGGCTTGTCCCAACGACACCATCAAGGTGACCGGCGAGATGGTTGAAACGGAAGACGGCAAGAAAAAGAAGATATTGGTTAAGTACGAATACGACCTCGGTTCGTGCATGTTCTGCCAACTCTGTGTGAATGCCTGCCCTCACGATGCCATCACGTTCGACCAGGATTTTGAGCATGCAGTGTTCGACCGCACGAAACTGGTCATGACGCTGAACCGTCCGGGCAGCCATGTAGAAGAAAAAAAGAAACCCACTGCTCCCAAAGAAGAGACAACAAAGTAATTCGTTAATAGTAACTTGTAATTAAACAACATGGAAATAACTCTTGAAACAGTAGTATTCTACTTCCTTGCGGCCTTTATCACCGTATTTTCCATCTTGACGGTAACGACCCATCGCATGGTGCGCTCGGCCACCTACCTGCTGTTCGTGCTTTTCGGTACGGCAGGCATCTACTTTCTGCTGGGTTACACCTTCCTCGGTTCCGTGCAGATTATGGTCTATGCCGGCGGTATCGTAGTGCTCTACGTCTTCTCCATACTGCTTACCAGTGGCGAAGGCGATGTCATCGAGAAGTTAAAGCGTAGCAGGTTCCTTGCCGGACTGGGTGCCACCGTGGGCGGTGCCATCATCGTAGTATTCATCACTTTGAAGCATAAGTTCATTGCCACCACCGACGTGGAACCTTTGGAGGTCAACATCAAGACCATCGGTCACCACATGCTGAGCGGTGACAAGTATGGTTATCTGCTTCCCTTCGAAGCAGTCAGCATCTTGTTATTGGCATGTATCGTAGGTGGATTATTAATAGCACGTAAAAGATAAGAATTATGATACACATGGAATATTATCTGATAGTTTCGGCTATCATGTTTTTCGCAGGCATCTATGGGTTCTTTACCCGCCGCAACACGCTGGCGATACTTATCAGCATCGAGCTGATTCTGAATGCCACGGACATCAACTTTGCGGTGTTCAACCGTTTCCTATTCCCCGGAGGACTGGAAGGATATTTCTTCTCTTTATTCTCCATCGCCATCTCGGCGGCCGAAACGGCTGTAGCCATTGCCATCATGATTAACATCTACCGTAACATCCGCAGTATCCAGGTGAACAAACTGGATGAGATGAAGTGGTAAGAGCAAGAATCGCCAAGCGATGTTTCTTGAATAGTAATAATTGATAAACATAGTATATATGGAATATACAATATTAATCCTTCTACTCCCTTTCCTCTCTTTCCTCGCTCTGGGACTTGGAGGTAAATGGATGTCACACCGCACTGCCGGCCTTATCGGAACTGCGGCACTGGGTGTGGTCGCAGTGCTTTCCTATCTCACCGCAGGAATGTACTTCAGCGCTCCCCGCCTTGCCGATGGTACGTACGAGGCGCTGATGCCCTATAACTTCAAATGGCTGCCTTTCACAGAAAGCCTCAGTATCGACATGGGTATCCTACTCGACCCGATTTCGGTTATGATGCTCGTGGTCATCAGTACCGTTTCGCTGCTGGTACACATATACTCTTTCGGCTACATGAAGGGCGAACGCGGTTTCCAGCGTTACTACGCCTTCCTGTCGCTCTTCACCATGTCCATGCTCGGACTGGTAGTGGCTACGAATATCTTCCAGATGTATCTTTTCTGGGAGTTGGTGGGCGTGTCCTCCTATCTGCTGATTGGTTTCTACTATACGAAACCCGCAGCTATTGCTGCTTCGAAGAAAGCATTTATCGTTACCCGTTTTGCTGACCTAGGTTTCCTTATAGGTATCCTTGTCTATGGATATTATGCCGGCACATACACCTTCAGCCCCAATGAGATGGCGCTGGCAAAGGGCGGTGCGGCCATGATTCCGCTTGCCTTGGGACTGATGTTCATCGGTGGTGCCGGAAAGAGTGCCATGTTCCCGTTGCACATCTGGCTGCCCGATGCCATGGAAGGTCCTACGCCGGTCAGTGCACTGATTCATGCCGCCACAATGGTGGTTGCAGGTGTCTATCTGGTGGCACGCATGTTCCCGTTGTTCATAGAGTATGCTCCCAGCGTGCTGCACATCGTGGCATACGTAGGAGCTTTCACGGCATTCTATGCCGCCAGTGTGGCATGTGTGCAGAGTGATATCAAACGTGTACTGGCATTCTCCACCATCTCCCAAATCGGTTTCATGATGGTGGCGCTGGGTGTATGTACATCAGCCGACCCGCACGAAGGGGGACTGGGCTACATGGCAGGCATGTTCCACTTGTTTACGCACGCCATGTTCAAGGCGTTGCTGTTCCTCGGTGCAGGAAGCATCATCCATGCGGTGCACAGCAACGAGATGTCCGCCATGGGCGGCTTGCGCAAATACATGCCGGTTACGCACATCACCTTCCTGATAGCCTGCCTTGCCATTTCGGGCATTTGGCCTTTCTCGGGATTCTTCTCCAAAGACGAAATCCTGACCGCCTGCTTCCGGTTCAGCCCGGTCATGGGCTGGATAATGACAGGTATAGCTGCGATGACCGCATTCTATATGTTCCGTCTGTATTATGGCATTTTCTGGGGCACGGAAAACAAAACCCTCCACGCTGCACATACTCCGCATGAAGCACCGCTTACCATGACTTTCCCGCTACTGTTTTTGGCAGCCGTGACCTGTGTGGCGGGATTCATCCCGTTCGGTAATTTAATCAGCAGCAACGGAGAGGCTTATACCATCCACCTGGATATGCAGGTAGCCACAACAAGTATCATTATTGCACTGTTGTCCATCGGTCTTGCCACATGGATGTATGCAGGTCCCAAACAGCCTGTCGCCGACAAGCTGGCACACACCTTCAGCCGTTTGCACACAGCTGCCTATCACCGCTTCTACATGGACGAAGTCTGGATGTTCTTCACCAAGAAGATTATATTTCGGTGCATCAGTACTCCGATAGCATGGTGGGACCGTCACGTCATCGACCAGTTCTTCAACTTCACCGCCTGGAGCACCCACGCCACAGCTGATGAGATACGTGATATGCAAAGCGGAAATGTACAGCAATACAGTATTTGGTTCCTCGCAGGAGCCTTGATACTGACGCTGATACTATTAGTTTAACCAGCCAAACGAATAATTAAGTATACAAATGAACATACTAAGTTTTTTCATCATAGTTCCTTTATTGATGCTCGCGGGGCTTTGGGCTTCGCGCAGCGTCAATCAAGTACGTGGCGTGATGGTTACCGGAGCTTCCCTGCTGCTGGCACTGTCTGTCTACCTCACCATTGATTATATAGGACTCCGCCAAGCCGGTGCCATGGAAGAAATGCTGTTTACCGACAGTATATCCTGGTATGCCCCCTTACATATATGTTACTCCATCGGAGTGGACGGTATCTCCGTAGCCATGTTACTACTGAGCGCTATCATTGTCTTCACCGGAACATTTGCATCATGGAAACTTCAGCCCCTCACCAAAGAGTATTTCCTATGGTTCACACTGCTGAGTTTGGGAGTGTTCGGATTCTTTATCTCAACAGACCTGTTCACCATGTTTATGTTCTATGAAGTAGCGCTTATCCCGATGTACCTGCTGATTGGTATATGGGGAAGCGGCCGTAAAGAATATGCAGCCATGAAACTTACCCTGATGCTGATGGGCGGTTCTGCTTTCCTGCTAATAGGTATTCTGGGTATCTTCTATGGAGCAGGAGGCGAGACAATGAATCTGCTCGAGATAGCCAAACTACATATTCCCGATACGATGCAGCACCTGTTCTTCCCGCTTATTTTCCTGGGATTCGGTGTGCTGGGCGCACTATTCCCATTCCACACATGGAGTCCCGACGGCCATGCATCTGCTCCGACTGCCGTCAGTATGCTTCATGCCGGTGTGCTGATGAAGTTGGGAGGCTACGGCTGTTTTCGTGTTGCCATGTATCTGATGCCCGAAGGAGCAGCCATGTGGGGTGATGTATTCCTCGTGCTGACCACCATTTCTGTGATTTACGGTGCGTTCAGCGCTGTGGTACAGACCGACTTGAAATATATCAATGCCTATTCATCCGTATCGCATTGCGGACTGGTGCTTTTCGCTCTTCTGATGATGACACGCACCAGTTGTACGGGAGCCATCCTCCAAATGCTGAGCCACGGTCTGATGACAGCTTTGTTCTTTGCCCTGATCGGTATGATTTATGGACGTACACACACACGTGATGTCCGCGAGCTTACCGGATTAATGAAAGTAATGCCGTTCCTCAGCGTATGTTATGTGATTGCCGGTCTTGCCAATCTCGGTTTGCCGGGATTAAGCGGGTTCATTGCCGAAATGACTATCTTCGTAGGTTCTTTCCAGAACAACGACGTATTCCACCGTACACTGACCATTATCGCTTGTTCATCCATCGTGATCACGGCAGTCTATATCCTGCGTCTGGTAGGCAAGATTCTGTACGGTACCTGCACCAACAAACATCATCTTGCGCTGACAGACGCAACCTGGGATGAACGGGTAGCTGTTATCTGCCTCATCGTTTGTGTAGCCGGACTGGGTATGGCTCCTTTCTGGGTAAGCCACATGATTGGTGAAAGTGTACTCCCTGTAGTCTCACAACTCATCCCATAACCTTTATTTTTTAATCTTTAATTCTTAATTTATAAAGATGGATTATTCACAATTTCTACATATGCGGGAAGAGCTGTCGCTCGTAGCAGTTTTACTATTGCTGTTCCTTGCCGATCTCTTCATGAGTCCGGACGCACACAAGCAAAAAGGGACGAGACCCGTTTTGAACACCATGCTGCCAGTTATCCTGATGGCCATCCATACAGCGATCAATCTGGTTCCAAGCACAGCTGCCGACATTTTTGGCGGTATGTATCACTATGTACCCATGCACACGGTTGTCAAATCAATCCTGAACATAGGCACGCTGATTGTTTTCCTGATGGCACACGAATGGATGAAACGCGACGATACTTCATTCAAGCAAGGTGAGTTCTATGTACTTACACTCTCCACCCTGTTCGGTATGTATCTCATGATTTCCGCCGGACACTTCCTGATGTTCTTCATCGGTCTTGAAACAGCTTCTATTCCGATGGCAGCATTGATTGCCTTCGATAAATACCGTCACAACTCTGCCGAAGCAGGTGCCAAATACATTCTGACAGCTCTTTTCTCCAGTGCATTGCTGTTGTTTGGTCTGTCCATGATCTATGGTTCTGCCGGGACTCTTTATTTCGATGACCTCCCTGCCCATATCGACGGAAATCCGTTACAGATCATGGCATTTATATTCTTCTTCACAGGAATGGCATTCAAGTTGTCACTGGTTCCGTTCCACTTATGGACAGCAGACGTTTACGAAGGCGCTCCGAGTACAGTTACCGCTTATTTGAGTGTTATATCAAAAGGATCGGCAGCATTTGTATTATTGGCCGTCCTTATCAAAGTATTCGCTCCAATGATTAATGACTGGCAGGAAGTACTTTATTGGGTAACCATCGCTTCTATCACTATTGCAAATATATTTGCTGTCCGTCAGCAAAACCTGAAACGTTTGATGGCGTTCTCCAGTATTTCGCAAGCGGGATATATTATGTTAGGCGTTATCGGAGGCACAGCACAAGGCATGACGGCATTGGTATATTATGTATTAGTGTACGCTGCCGCCAACCTCGGAGTATTTGCCGTTATCACTATCGTGGCATTACGCAGTCAGAAATTCACGCTCGAAGATTACGCAGGACTTTATAAAACGAATCCTAAAATCGCTCTCTTGATGACTCTGTCTCTGTTCTCATTGGCAGGCATCCCTCCGTTTGCCGGATTCTTCTCTAAGTTTTTTATCTTCATGGCTGCTTTCGATGCAGGTTTCCACTTGCTGGTATTCATCGCATTGGTAAATACAGTGATTTCGTTGTATTACTATCTATTGATTGTAAAAGCAATGTACATCACTCCTTCCGACAACCCGATTCCTACTTTCCGCAGCGATCGTTGCACAAAATGGGGACTAGCACTTTGCACATTGGGTATCATCGGACTGGGTATTGCAAGTATCGTATATCAATCTATCGATAAACTGTCGTTCGGAATTTAAACGGACTACACCTTTTCACCAAAGAAACGGTCTTGGTTTCATGTCAGTATCAATCGACATCAAAACCAAGACCGTTTCTTCTATATAAAAGCCGCTTTTATTAATGAGGAAGGAAGATATTCACCTGCCTTATTACCACTCTACCGGGCACAGTTCATCTCTTCCGTCACGATCACTCCGGGAATAGTAAACCAAAACCTTGATCCTTTTCCTTTTTCAGAATCAACGCCAATCCGCCCACCTAATTGTTCAACGATGCTCTGACAGATAGAAAGTCCCAATCCTGTACCGTGTACAAAAGAATTAAGCTTCACAAAACGCTCAAAGATATGTGGCAACTGCTCTTTTTCAATACCGATGCCTGTATCTTCAACATAGAATTCCAATTCGCCATCTTTTAGTTTATATCCCACATGAATACTACCTTCAGAGGTAAACTTCATTGCATTGTTAACAAAGTTAGAGATCACCTGATGTATACGGTTACGGTCACTAATGACATGACAAACCGGAAGATGATCATCAAACACCAGTTCCACCTCTTCTTTCGCTTTCATCCCCATAGAGCGGACAATATCCTCACATAACAGATTTACATCTACATCTCCGTTGGTAAACTCAAATGTACCCGCTTCAATCTTAGACAGGTCGAGTATATCCGAAATCAGTTGTAAAAGCAGGTCATTGTTCTCCTTCACAATCTGAATATACTCCCGTCGTTCCTCTATATTTTCCGTATCGACGAGCAAGTCGGAGAAGCCGACGATGGCATTCAGAGGAGTACGTATTTCGTGGCTCATATTTGCAAGAAAAGCAGATTTTAACCGGTCGGCTTCTTCGGCTTTCTCTTTGGCTTTGATAAGCATTTGCTCGGTTTCTTTTAGCTGGGTAATATCAAAGTTGATACACAGCATTTCGATGACATTATCCTGCGGTCGGTAGTTGCGGACCAACACATTCACCCGTGTCCACGTATAACTTCCGTCGGCTCTGCGGATACGTACATCCCTGCATAATTTCGTACTTTCGCCTTTGACCACTTTCGCCAGAAAGTCGAGCATAACAGCCCGGTCCTCCGGATGAAAGTGAGAATGGATACCGATAATTTCCGGTAGGGGCGTGCCTTCCTCTTCTCCTACATTTTTATACCAGCTGCTTAAGGCATAACCATTGCGGCTTAACGCATCAAAATGAGCGTATCCAACCTTGGCATAATCTCCTACCAGTTCAAAGAAATTTTTAAATTCCTGAATTTTGTTGTAGGCGATGGTGTTTTCCGTCTTATCTACGTTTATCAACAGATAATTGATGGGCTGCCGGTCATGATCATAGAGTGTTGTTATTCTTGTTGTCAGATTAATGAAACCGGATGTTTTTTCCGATTCATAATATCCTTTGATTTTTGAAAAATCATATTGGAAGGTGAATTCAACCTCTTCATTATCTCTGATCTTTAGCTTTATTTCTTCGGGTAGTGCCGGATTCTCAAAGATATTGATACCAATAACTTTTTCTTTATGGGTGATATGGAACATTTCCAGTTCCTTTTTATTCAAGTCAAGCAGATAACCGTCTTTATTATACAGTTCAATGCCGACGGGAAGGTTTTTATAGATATTGTGCAGGATACGTTCACTGTTTTGCAGTGCCTGATAGGCGGAAGCCATGTGGGGACCATCTTGAGTTTCTGCTATTCCGTATATTTTGGTGTTTCCTTCCCTATCAGTTTCCTGAAAGCATATTTTACTGCGAATCCATACTTCCCCGTGGGGAGTATGGAGCAGGTACACCTCCTCAATGCTCTGTTGCAATTTATCGAAAGAGTAGCTGGTAGTATGGTGCTGATCCTCCCTTAGAATACGTTTATTGAAATCTTCAAAACTGATCACTCCGTTTTCGTCTATCCCGAGTAATCGGGAGATAAACTCGGAACATACATAACTTTCTGTTTTTAAGTCCGCTTCCCACCATCCCATATTCGCTTTATTCAGCAGTTTTTGCAGGAATGTGTATTCTTTCTGTTTGCTTGTTTCCAATGTCTGACTTGTTTTAACTGGCGGTTGAATATTCATTTAGTCCGTAAAAATAATCATTTTTATTGAATTCTTTTCAATAAACCATCACTTTTAGGTATTGATACCTGCTGATTCTTTCGTGAACTTTGTAGAGTAACAAAATGTTGTATATATAAAAAGATGAAAGGAGATCATTAAGAATGAAAAAGATAGTATTACTTCGTCATGGAGAAAGTGCTTGGAACAAAGAAAACCGTTTCACAGGTTGGACGGATGTAGACCTGACGGAAAAGGGAGTTGCCGAAGCGGAAAAGGCGGGCGTTACGTTGAGGGAATATGGCTTCAACTTCGATAAAGCCTATACTTCTTATCTGAAGAGGGCAGTCAAAACCTTGAACTGCGTGCTTGATAAAATGAATCTGGACTGGATTCCTGTCGAGAAGAGCTGGCGTCTGAATGAGAAGCATTATGGCGACCTGCAAGGACTCAATAAGGCGGAAACAGCTGAGAAATACGGAGAAAAGCAAGTGCTGATATGGCGCCGCAGTTATGATATTGCTCCCAATCCGCTTTCCGAAAGCGATTTGAGAAATCCGCGTTTCGATTTCCGCTATCACGAAGTACCCGATGCGGAGCTGCCGCGTACCGAATCAT
>OLZJ01000888.1_pt1 | contig 13954 bp, 9 predicted proteins | sample 1673951 | NCBI WGS metagenome assembly OLZJ01 (sample SAMEA103958135, study PRJEB25191) | human gut metagenome
CGGAAGGGAGCCCGGCATACCGGTACATACCGGACAGGTATGTGTGTTTGGTGCACCGCCGAATGCCGTGGAACAGCCGCAGAAGATTTTTGTTTTCGTTGCTAACTCAACATGGACCTCAAGTCCAATGACAGTTTCATATATTTTACTCATGTCTATTCCTCCATTTTCGGACTATGCAAGCGGGCTGTGCTCATAGGTTCTTGTCTGTTCAAATGCATATGCCGCGCGGATGATCTTCTTCTCTTCAAAACAGTTTCCAATAAGCTGTAACCCGATCGGCAGACCGTTTTTATCTTTGCCGCACGGCAGTGAAATTCCCGGTAAGCCGGCAAGATTTACGGAAATCGTGTAAATATCTCCTAAATACATCTTGATCGGATCACTTAAAGACTGTCCTAATTTTGGTGCAGTGGTCGGTGCTGCCGGTCCTAAAATGACATCATATTTTTCAAATGCTTTATCAAATGCCTGTTTGATCAGTGCCTTGGTGCGGAGTGCTTTCAGATAATATGCATCGTAATAACCGCTGCTCAGCACGAAAGAGCCAAGCATGATACGGCGTTTTACCTCCGGCCCGAATCCTTCGGAACGGGATTTTTTGTACATGTTGTGAAGTCCCTCGTATTCTTTGGTGCGGTAACCATATTTGACACCGTCAAATCTTGCCAGGTTGGAACTTGCCTCTGCACAGGCGATAACGTAATATGCAGGGATCGCATATTCTACCAGGCTTAAATCAAACTCTTCCACGATGGCGCCCTTTTTCTTTAATTCCTCTGCAGCCTGCAAAACTGCTGTTTTTACCTCCGGGTCTAAGCCTTCCCCGAAATAATCGCGTGGGATACCGATCTTCATTCCGGCGACATCATCCACCAGCGCCCTGGTAAAATCATAATCCTCCCTTTTCACGGAAGTGGAGTCCTTCGTATCATAAGAAGCGATCGCCTCTAATATCGTGGCACAGTCTGTCACATCTTTTGCGACCGGTCCGATCTGGTCTAAGGATGAACCGTAAGCGATCAGTCCGTAACGTGATACCGTTCCGTAGGTCGGCTTGATTCCGGTCACGCCGCAGAAGGAACTCGGCTGACGGATGGAACCGCCGGTATCTGATCCAAGTGCAAAGACACATTCCTCTGCCGCAACCGCTGCACAGGAACCACCCGAAGAACCGCCCGGCACATGCTCTGTGTTCCATGGATTTTTTGTCTCACCGTAAGCGGACGTCTCTGTCGTGCTTCCCATGGCAAACTCATCCATGTTGGTCTTTCCTAAAATAACTGCCCCTGCTTTTTCCAGATTCAAAACTGCCTCCGCCGTGTAGGTCGGAATAAAGTTATATAAAATCTTAGAAGAACAGGTGGTAAGCAGATCTTTCGTACACATATTGTCTTTGATGGCAACCGGAACACCTGCAAGCGGTCCAGTCAAAATGCCGTCATCAATCTGTTTTTGTACTTCTTTTGCACGTTTCAGTGCACCTTCTTTATCTACCGTCACAAAGCTGTTTACGAGTTTTTCTTTTTTCTCGATGGCATCTAATGCCGCCATAACAGCTTCTTCTACTGAGATTTCTTTTGCTTTTATCTTTTTGCCGAGTTCCACGGCAGTCAAACTCATAATGTTCATATAAATCTCCATTCCTGCTCCTGCTTTTTATCCGAACATTTTCTTTGCCTGCTGCACAAAATGTTCTTTGAGCAATCTGATTAATCTCCAATTGTCTTTGGCACTTTAAATCCACCGTCTTTCTGTGCCGGTGCATTCGAAAGCGTCTCTTTGCTGCCGTCTCCGTTTGTCACTACATCTTCCCGGAATACATTGTTTACCGGGAACACATGTGACATCGGCTCCACTCCTGTGGTGTCAAGTTCATTTAATTTATCAATATAGTTGAGCATTTCTTCCATATCTTTCTTTGCATGCTCTTTCTCTTCCTCATTCAGCTCTAATTTTGCAAGGATTCCGACATACTCGATCGTCTCGTCTGAGATCTCATTTTTGCGTCCTGTTTTAATGACTTTCGGTTCTTCCTCTTCGATCTCCGGTTCTAGGGTTTCCTCCGGCTCTTCAACAACAACCGGTCCAACAACCAGACCATAGCAGGCAACATCCCCTGCCCCGGAGTTGTTCCACTCTGCCTGGATCGCAGTTCCTTCATATTTTAATCCACATTTTTCCATCACTTTCGCAGAGTATGGATTTCTGGTATCACATCTCGCCTGGATCCTGCGTGCGCCGACTTCATTGGTCAGGTATTCCACAACGGCTGAAAGCGCCTCGGACATGATTCCCTTATGCCAGTAATCGCAGCTTAAACAATAGCCGACTTCCATGGACTGTACTTTTTCATTGACCATCACCACACCGATGCTGCCGATTGCCTCACCGATCTCTTTTAATTCGATACACCATTCATATTTTTCCGGTTTCTCATAGGCGGCAATCCAGCCTTTCAAAATACCTTTCGTCTCCTCTTCGCTCTCGTGTGCCGGCCACAGCAGATATCTTGTCACTTCCGGGTCAGATGCCCAGTTGCGGTACATCGGCTCTGCATCGGAAAGTGTAAATTTTCTTAAAACAAGACGTCTTGTCTCGATTGTTTTTGTTCCCAAATGTTTCACGGCTGTTCTCCTTTTTCATTCATATGATGTCTGTTTGCAAAACTCCATTTTACATTCAAAATATTTTGGATTTACGGCTCTAATCTGCTTAAATCACGCGGGAACAGCGTCGTCTCACGGACGTTGTCCTCACCGACTAATTTCATGGTCAGACGCTCTAAACCGATTCCAAGTCCACCATGTGGCGGCATGCCATGTTTGAATACGGATAAATACTGTTCCATTCCCTCAGACTCCATACCACGCTTTTCGATTTTTTCCATCAGTTTGTTGTAATCGTGGATACGCTGTCCACCGGTCGTGATCTCAAGTCCCTGATATAAAAGGTCAAAACTTAAGGTATAAGTCGGATCTGCCGGATCGTCCATCGCATAAAACGGACGTTTCTTGGATGGATAATGTGTGACAAATACGAAATCCGCATCATACTCTTCTTTGAAATACTGTCCGATCAGTGCTTCCTCCTCCGGCTCAAGATCGTATGGATTTCTGATCTGGCGGTGATATTTTTCTGCCACTTTTTCTTTTGCTTCATCGAAACGCACGGTCGGAATTTTGTCGACGTTCGGCAGTGTGACGCCTAATAACCGAAGTTCCTCTGCATAATCTTTTTTGAGCAGTGCGATCATATACTGCAAAAATCCGGTCTCCATCGCCATGATATCTTCAAATCCATCAATATATCCCATCTCAAAATCAAGGCTGGTGTACTCGTTCAAGTGACGTTTGGTATTATGTTTTTCTGCACGGAATACCGGCGCCGTCTCAAATACCCGGTCAAATACGCCGACCATCATCTGTTTGTAAAACTGAGGACTCTGCTGTAAAACTGCCGGTCTGTGAAAATATTCCAACCGGAACAGGTTTGCCCCGCCCTCTGCACTTTTTGCACCGATCTTTGGTGTATGGATCTCTGTAAACCCCTGACTGTATAAGAAATCACGAAATCCCCGTACCACACCTTCCTGAATACGGAATTTTGCACGCTCCCTGATATTTCGAAGGGCGATCGCACGGTTGTTTAAATTCGCCTCCAAGGAGGTATTTAATTTCCATTTTGAGATTGCAAGCGGCATCGGTGCAGCCGGTTCGGACAATACCTTGATTTTATCCAGACGGATCTCAAATCCGTGTGGTGCACGTTCCTCCGGTTTTACGGTTCCCTCCACCTCAATCGTTGCTGCCTCTTTTAAATCTTTTAAGTCAAACTGTGTTTTTCCTTCTTCGTAAACACACTGGAGCAGTCCTTCTCTCTTTCTTAAGACGATAAATGCAACTTCACCCATATCACGGATGGTATGCACTGCTCCGTTTACTTTTACACTTTTTCCCTCATAGCTGCCGGTCAGTAAATCACCGATCTCTAAGGTTTCCTTTTTGTTTACACCTGTCATGAATTCCATATTCTGTACACTCCTTTAGATATGATAAGGTGCGGGACGGGAACCTTTTTGAAAAACAAAACTCTGTCTTTCAGATTTTCAACAAATAATAGAATGCACGCTCCGCGAACATTCTATTATCATGAATACAAAAAACCCCGGAAAAGCATATGCTTTTCCGGGGCGAAATCTCTTAGTATCCCGCGGTACCACCCGCATTGAAAAATGATGTCGTTCTCATCATCTTTCCGCTCTCTGTGCTTAACGCGCACCCACGTACTGACCTACTTTCGATCCGCTGCCGCTGTTTTTAAGATCAACCGCTCGTGCAAATTCCTGTTCAATCAGTCTGCTCCAGAGTGTTCCCTTGACCTTCTCTTTCAAACAGCGCTCTCAGTCGGTGACGCTGTATTCCTGTCGACGCCCAAAGATCAGAGTCTCTTTCATCGCTTTACTGTTTTAACGTTGTAACATTTATACCACATTGATTTCCTGTTTGCAATATTTTTTTTACAACTTTTTTTATTTTACAGTAATTTTGCAGGTTGCTTTCTTTCCGCTTGTAGTTTTTACCGTAATGGTTGCTGTTCCTTTTTTCAACGCTTTTACCTTTCCGTTCTTATCAACAGATGCCACTTTTTTGTTTGAACTCGTCCAGGTAAGTTTATCTGTTGAGGAAGAAGGTGTCATAGTCGCTTTTAAGGTCAGAGTCCTGCCCTTTGCAACAGTCGCCTTGGTTTTGTTTAATTTTACCTTGGTTGCCGGTACTTTTACCGTCACTTTACAGGTTGCTTTCTTTCCACCTGATGTCTTTGCGGTAATCGTTACAGTACCTTTCTTTACAGCCGTTACAACACCATTTTTATCGACTGTAGCTACTTTCTTGTTAGAACTGCTCCATGTCACTTTGTCCGTTGCATTCTTATCAAGAGTAGCTTTCAGCTGTTTTGTTGCATTTTGCTTTAATGTCAGTTTCTTTGCACTCAGTTTAATACCTGCTGACTTCTTATTACTCTTTACAACAGTCACTTTACAGGTTGCTTTCTTTCCACTTGTTGTTTTAACTGTAATCGTAGCTGTTCCTGTTTTGACTCCTTTGATCTTACCGCTCTTTGTTACTGTCACTACCTTTTTGTTTGATGTAGACCATGTAAGTTTATCTGTCGTTGTCTTCGGAAATACAGATGCTGTCAGTTTTACGGAACTTCCCTTTTTGATACTCATCGCCGGTGTCAGATATACTTTGGTTGCCGGATCTGTAACCGTGATCTTACAGGTTGCCTTTAAACCATTCTTTGTGGTAGCTGTAATTGTAGCGGTTCCTGCTTTCTTTGCAGTTACTTTTCCGTTTGCATCTACTTTTACAACAGAGGATTTGGAAGATTTCCATTTCACGGCTTTATCCGTACAATCCTTCGGAGTGACTGTTGCCTTTAAGGTATATGTTTTTCCTTTTTTCAGGCTGAGTTTTGTCTTGTTTAATTTGATCTTCGCTGCCTGTACCTGATCTCCTACAGTTACTTTACATTCTGATGTAAACAGTCCGTCTTTTGTTGTCACGGTAATTGTTGCAGTTCCTTTGGCATTTGCAGTTACATTACCATCTTTGTCAACTGAAGCAACTGTTTTGTCAGAAGTCTTGTATTTTACTGCTGTGTTTGTTGCATTCTGCGGTGCTACTACTACATTTTTAGAAATATTTGCTGTTTTACCTTTCTGTAAGGTAATCTCTGTCTTTTTCAGTGAAACTCCTGTTACTTTGACTGCACGTTCTTCTGCCTTAATCTTATATGCAGGATCAAAACCAGGTTTTAAGTTTTCTTCATCCACAGAAACCTGTTTTACATGACCCTTGTCTGTTAAGATCACACCATTGTATGCCGGAACATTTACCGTTACACTGCCGCCTGCTGCACTGCAGCTGTTTCCTGTGATCACATCTGCAAGTTCTGCTGCATTAATTCCAAGTTCTGCAACATTTACTGTCACAGACTTGTCTGCTGCACTGTTGTTCATCAAAACAAGCATGATATCCGAATCATCACTTCTGACATAGCCTAAAATTTCTTTATCTGTGCCATATACCGGCTCTACGGAGCCTGTTCTCAATGCACTGTAACTGCTTCTTATTGCAGCAAGTTTTGCATACCATTTTACCAGATTCTCATTTCCTTCGCCCCAGATCATCGCACGGCGGTCATCTGGATCATCTGCACCTACCATACCAAGCTCATCACCATAGTAGATCGTCGGTGCACCTGCATAGGTAAACTGCATTAACGCAACTAAATACTGTTTCTGTTTTGCTGCATCTGAAGTATTCTCGTAAGTCGGGAATGCCTCTGCAATTTCTTTCTGTTTTCTATCGTCATCAATACCATCTAAGTAAGATAACAAACGTGTTGTATCATGAGAGTCAACAAGGTTCATCATTGCATAAAATGCTTCTTTCGGATAACGCTCTCTCAAACGCTCTAAAGTATTTAATGCATCTGCGGAATTCCCGCCCTTTGCATAAGCGATCGCTGCTCCACGGAACATATAGTTCATAACGGAATCATACATGTCACCCATCAGATATTTTACCGCATCCGTCCAGATTTCTCCGATGATCACGTTATCACTGTCAAGTGCCTTCACGGATTTACGGAAGTGCTGCCAGGTCTCATCCGATACTTCATTGGCAACATCGAGTCTCCATCCGTCCATTCCTTTTGACAGCCAGTACTGTGTTACACTGTTATCTGCGGTCTTACTTGTCTCATTTTTTCCGATTACTTCTTCTGCCCAGGTACCGGTCTGATATTCGGAACCGTTCGTTGCCTTGATGATCGGCATGGAGTCATAACCCCACCATCCATCATAACCATATACTGGTTTTCCGGCACGAAGTCCTACGGAATCACATACTTCATCGTCATTGTCATCTTTTAAAGTTGTATCGGAAAATACATCAAACCATTCTGTATAGTCATAGTTTGTAATTCCATACTCTGCCGTAAAATATTCTTTTGCCTGTTTTTCTGCTTCCTCTTTGGAAATCTTTTTCTCGCTCATGGCATCGTATACATATGCCCAGTAAGGATAAGCTCCGATCGTATCGGTTCCATCTTCCAGATACTCATAGTAACGGTCAAAATAAACAGAATCATCCGATACATGATTGAATACACCATCCAATACAACATGCATATTATTCGCTTCTGCTACGCTGACCAGTTCCTCAAAATCTCCAAGTGTTCCAAGGATCGGATCAATATTTTTATAGTCGCTTGTATCATATCTGTGGCTGGAAATAGATTCAAATACCGGATTTAAGTAGATCACGGTAACACCAAGTGCTTTTAAGTAATCGATCCGTTTGGTGATTCCTTTTAAGTCTCCACCATAAATCTCATTGCTCCAGTTTCCATCTCCCTTGTATGCATAAGTTGGATATGTATCCGGATGTAATGTGACCTGCTCCGGATTCTCCGGCAAAATATACCAGTCATTCATATATTCATACTGCATCGAACCTCTTGCATCCGAAGTGATGGTATCGTTTGTCACATCGCCATTATAGAAACGATCTGGGAAGATCTGGTAGATCACTGCATTTTTCATCCAGTCCGGTGTCTCATAACCTGACTGATATACGATCTGATCATACGGTAACAGGCTTAATAAATCTGTTGCCATACCGGTTCCGTAATATCCGTCATCATCGCCATACATTACCACTGCCGTCTCATTATATACTGCAAAGAAATACTGGTATTCTCCAAGTCTGTCATAGCTTGTAGTAACAGACCATCTCTGTTTTCCATCTTCCGCACACGCTGTTTTTTTCATGGAAAGTGTTTTCTTTTCCACACCTTTTACAACCAGTTTGACTGCAGTAACATCATCTCCGGTATCGATGGAGTAGGTAACTTCCTCTCCGGTTGCCACCGCACCGTATACTGATTTGTAAGCTGTATCCTTAGAATCAAATACAAGTTTGTTTGTTGCAACTTCTTTGTCAGAAGCATTCGAATAATAAATGCCTGATTCCGGATCATAATAGAATGTAACATCCTTTGTGGTATCTACCGTATATGGATCCATTTCAACAGTCTCATCCTCTGATACGATCTTCGTATCGGAATAAGTACCAGCTTCCATGTTTGCCACAGTTGCGCTGTAAATTCCGGTCAATCTGCTGTCAGAAAATCTTGTATCTGCCAGAATTCCTGTTCCCTGCAATAACAGGCTTGCCCCAAATTTATAATCAATACTGCATTTTGAATAATGGCTGAAGTCCGAATAATAAATCGTAACATCCTGTGGTTCTGTCACGGTAACTGCAATGTTAGATCCGCTTATAACACCGCCTGCTCCATAGTTTTCGCTCCAGTCACCCATCGTAATCTTGTACTCGTAATTTGCCGCCGGAACATTTTTAAATGTATAGGAATATAACCCCTCTCCCATGTATGTCATTATATTTGATGCTGCATCCCAGCTTTTTCCAGGAAATGTACCCGGTATACAGACCATTCTGCCGGTAAATTTATCCCTGGTATAAGAAAGATAAGTATCTTTTCCAACTGTAACACCAGCGGATGTTTCAATGTCTTTTTTTACACCATCTACTTCGATGTAATATACGATGTCCAATGCATCATCTCCAAGGAAAATCGCATCCGTGGTATATGCATTTGCAACACTTTTATCTGCTGTCATGGTAACCGTCTTTAATGCAGAAATTCCTTTTTCCTCCACCTCTGATTTTTTACCATAAACAACCTTTACTTTATCTTTTACGTTTTCTGCAACAGCCGTGAATGTGGTAGTTCCATCTGCATTGTCGACTGCCTGGTCCGATACCTCTTTTGTGGAAGCAAGTGTAATTGTTCCATCTTTATCCATGTACCAGTTCCAGGTGCCGTCTTTCTGGATATAATATACATCGGTTGGCGTTTCTGCTACAAATTTATCCAACAGTTTGTCGTAAGTATTGTCACCTGTTTTTGTATCATCCGCATTATCTGCATCTACAAACTGAAAGCCTCCGAATGTTCCTTTGACAGTGAGTTTGTAAAATCCATTCTCTTCTGCTGTGAAAAGATCTCCTTTTACGTCCCAGCCGGTGATCGTTTCCTGACCTTTTGTATCAGTGATAGTCAATTTGTCATTCCAGTGCTGCATTGCCGGCTTTGACCATTTCGTTTCCGGTTTGATATGCATGGTAAGGTAAACAAGTTCCGGCTCTTTTAAGGCTTCTGTGCCTGCTGCATCTAAATACCAGCCCCAGTTGCCATCTTTACAGATATAATAAAGATCTGTCGGTGTTTCATCTGTGTATGCTTTCATGGTGCTGACAAATCCCTGTCCTGCTGTGTTCTTTGACGGATCTGCATAATCTAAAAACTGGAATCCCGTAAAATTACCGTTTAATGTTACACTGTAAAATTTTCCGTCTTTATCCGCTGTCAGAAGCTGTCCTACTGCGTCTTCCCAACCTGTAATCTCCTTATTTTTTTCCGTTGTGCCAGATACGATTGTGTTATCATCTCCCCAGAACTGAAGTGCAGGCGTTTTGTACTTTGCAGAACTGTTATCCATGTGCAGTGTCAGGTTCATTGCTCCTTCCACAGCTTTCACTTCCTGCTCTGTTTCCGTTTCTTCTGTTTCCTCGGATAATTCAGTCTCATCTTCCGTTGTTTCTGTTACAGGTGCCTCTGTTTCTGCATCTTCGTTCTCTGCTTCTGTTACTGCTGCTTCCGCATCCTCTGTTTCTGCATCTTCGTTCTCTGCTTCTGCATCTTGGGTCTCTGTTTCCGGCTCTTTCGTTTCCTGACTCTGACTTGTACCAGTTTCTTCTTGTACCGCGGTATCTGCTTTCGTCTCTGTTTCCCCGGTTTTTTCTGTCACAGCATTTTTTGTTTCTTCCATACGATCTGCATCGCTGGATTCTTCATGTACCGTTTCTTCTGTCCCCGTTTCAAGCTCCGCCGCCGCTGCAGATATGGCTCCCGGCGTCTCTGGTAACGTTACCAGCATACCTAAAATTAAAAGCCAGCTAAGTGATTTCTTAGCGGCCTTCTGTAAAATCTTTTTGTTTCTCATTTTTCAAAGTCCCCCATTTTCGATTTTCGATCATACCCCAGTTTGCCGGATAAGATCATTAACCGGTCTTATACATGTCCCTCTCCCCCTCTTTCAAATTTTCGTATTTTTTCGTACTTCTATATCTTATATTTATTCGTTGATTTATACAAGTTGTTTTCGTATTTTAATTCTATTTTCGTCTGTTTGACCAATTTTGCAAATTGATTTTTATGAATTATTCGGGTATTGACTTTGGGCGAAAATATGCGAAAATATTTTTCTGTTACTTTGGGGCAATAAAAAAACAGTGTCTCCTGTTCTGACCGATTCCACCCTTTCATTGTCAGATTTTGGTCTGACTGACTTTCGTGGCAGATACGGACAGATATCATCGACACTGTCTTTCTCAATATTTTTTTATCAGATCTGCCCTGTTTCTTTCAAGTATGCGAGCAGTCCCTCACAACCGGAAACAACATCCCGGTAGGTCTCGTCAAACCTGCCAGAATACCATGGATCTGAAATGGATTTTCCTTTTCTTTTGGGATCTGTAGCAAAGTCCAAAAGAAGTTTTATCTTGCCATCGACATCCGGTCCCGTGATGCGTATGGTGTTTTTGATGTTATTTGCATCTGCACAGAGCAGATAGTCATAATACCCGTAATCTTCTTTTGTTACCTGCCGTGCACGTTTTTTTGAAAAATTTGTGTATGCTGTTTTCCCGATCCCATGCTTCCTCAGCTCTGCCTGCGCCGGCGGGTAGATCGGATTGCCGGTGCCGTTCCAGATTTCTTCGCTGCTGGTGGCAGCGGAAGCGATCTCGAAGTGGGAAGTGAGGTTTTGTTTTTCCACCAGATCCTTTAGGAGGTACTCGGACATGGGGGAGCGGCAGATGTTGCCGTGGCAGACAAAAAGCACTTTAATTTTATCTTGCATATCTTCGTTTTTCCTTGTATATCCTTATTTTTCCTAGGTTTTATCGCACTTTCACGACATCTAACCCAATGGTCTTATCCTAGCATAAAATCGCATATTTTACCATATCTCAGTAAGTAAAATGAGTACAAATCTAGGTATAAACCCGATTCGTACTCATCAGTACTTTTTCCCTATGCCCTTTATTTCCTTACTTGGCACACTTTTTCATTTCTTTTTCTATCCTTTCAAGCCTCTCCATTTCTCTCTGTGCATCTTCCAACTTAAGGTGTGTATACACATTTGAGGTAACACTTATATCTGTATGTCCCATTAAATATTTCAATGTTTCTACAGATATTCCTCGCTTTGCCGCATTCGTACAAAATGTATGACGGCACACATGTGGTGTTATCTTTGGAAGTTGCACTCGATAAATTCTATTGTACTTCTCAACCACATGCTGAAAGCGTTTTTCCCATTGATAAGGCATCATTGGTTTTCCACGCTTATCCAAGAACAGAAAACCTGTACAACCATCTATCATTTCCTCGACTTTAGGTTTCTTTCTATTCTGTACTACCCTCTTGAATGCTGCATAAACTTCATCCGACATTGGCAATACTCGTGTCCCAGCTTCAGTTTTTGTTTTTTCTATGTACTTTCCCCTATTGCCAACATACTGTAATTGATGGTTCACGTTGATTGTTCTTTTCTCCAAGTCTATATCCTTTAACGTAAGTCCGCAAAACTCGCCTATTCTCAAGCCTGTTCTAAATAATATAAACATCCCATCGTAGCACTCACTGAAATGTTCATCCTGTTGAACAAACCTTAAAAACTCCTTTTCTTTGATGCCTGCTACTTTGACAACGGAAGCCAGTACATTGCAAAGCAGATCCGGTTCTCACTTGCCAGGCTTGGGATCCGTGTCATGCATGCAAAACCACGTTCCGGGAAAAGCAAGGGCAAGATTGAAAAGTTCCATCAGGTGGTGGATGACTTTATCCGTGAATCGAAGCTTAAAAATATCAGGACACTGGAAGAACTGAACCGTCTCTGGGCTGTCTATCTGGAGGAATACTATCATAAGCAGAGGCATGCCGGTATCGCAGAATACTACGAAAGCCTTGGATCCGCTGTTCCGGAAGAAGGGATCTCCCCACTTCAGGAGTGGAACCGGGACAGCCGTCCGCTGGCCTTTCTGGATGCAGCGGCGGTATCGGAAGCTTTTCTCCATCATGAGCAGAGGAAAGTCGACCGGGGAGCCTGCGTCAGCTTCCGTGGAAAACGGTATGAAACGAAACCTTCCCTGATAGGACACACGGTAGAAATCTCATATGATCCGGCAGCCCCGGAGCAGATCACCGTCTCCTATCAGGGAATGGAGCCTTTCACCGCAGCCCCGCTAAAAATCGGTTCGTATTGTGACAAAAGACCGGCTCTTCCTGCTTCCATGCAGGAACAGACCCCTACGACCTCCCGCTTTCTGGATGCACTGGAAAAACGTCATGAACAGAACCGGCGGCAGATGGCAGACGCCATTTCCTTTGCCGCGTACCGGAAGGAGGCGGATGACTGATGTATGAAGCATTCTTCGGCATGGAGCACACGCCGTTTGTCCGTGCTGTTCCACCGGAAAAGCTGTATGAATCCAATGCATTCCGTGAAACCCTCGGACGGCTGTCCTATGTGGCAGACCGTCAGATGTTTGCTGTCGTAACGGCTGATCCAGGATGTGATAAATCAACCCTGATCCGCAGATTTTACTCGGAACTTCCAAAAGAGGATTACATTGTCCTGTATCTGTCTGATTCAAAACTGACACCACGATGGTTTTATAAAGGGCTGCTGGACCAGCTGGGACTGGAATCCCGTTTTTATCGTGGTGATTCCAAACGCCAGCTGCAGCAGGAGATTGAGATCATCCGGGGAGTGCAGCATAAGAAGGTCGTCTGCATCCTTGATGAAGCGCATCTGCTGGAAAAGGAAACACTGGAAGAATTCCGTTTTCTGCTCAACTACAGATTTGATTCCATGAGTCCCATGGCTGTTGTGCTGGTCGGGCAGACCGAGCTGTGGGAAAACAAGCTGAAACTGCAGCGGTATGCCGCTATCCGCCAGCGCATTGATATGTACTGCACCCTGCCACACCTGGACAGGTCTGAGACAGAACAGTATATCGCAAGCCATATGGATTACTCCGGATGTACCCAGGAGGTCTTTACAGCCAAAGCGCTGGATGAGATCCATAAAGCATCGGCCGGGATCCCGCGTATGGTCAACCGGATCGGTGAAAAAGCTCTTATGTATGCATTTCAAAACCAGAAGCGCATGATCGATGATTATATGATCAAGTTCGTCATAGAGCATGAAATGCTTGGAACCATAACAACGTAAAGCTTATTGCCGCCTGGATTCAGGCGGCAGCCCTGTGGGGCTGGCTGATGACAGAAAACCAGTCAATCTGATGACAGTTCATGTAAGCAAATCTGTGACAGTTCATGAGGTCAGTAACATTAAATAAGTAACGGACGAAAAAGTCTTCGTATTATTAAAATAAGTTGGTACTTTTTCCATTTCAACAATTTTGGATGCTATATCTTTAATTTGCATTACACATATCCTTCCGAAAATAAATAATAATTTAGGTGGTACTTCTCAAATCTTTCTCATACTCTACTTGTAGTACTTTTCTTTTACAGTTTCAAATTCATCCTGCGTCACAATATATAAATCACCTTTTGAACGAGTTAAGGCTACATACAATTTATTTAAAGTGACAGTTTTTAACGTCGAAACTGAAAATTTATCTTCAACCAATTTTTCAGTTGAACCGTTTAGAATAACACATACAACATCATATGTATCACCCTTTGAATATGACCAGTTTACCGCCCTACATCAATTGATAAAAGCCGCAGGTTTTTGTCTGATCTGACAGATGGAAAAATA
>OLZJ01000893.1_pt1 | contig 13926 bp, 10 predicted proteins | sample 1673951 | NCBI WGS metagenome assembly OLZJ01 (sample SAMEA103958135, study PRJEB25191) | human gut metagenome
AGAATAAATAATACGAAAATGCACGGAGAAAGCATAACGCAGAACAACAGGAGGAAAGACCATGAAAGAAGTTAAAACACCGAAAAAACCACTGGCATATTATTATGGGATTGTGTTAATAGTGCTGATCGTATTTAATCTGGTTGTCACACCAATCCTTATGGAGCATCAGGTAAAGGAAACGGATTATGGAACTTTTATGAGCATGATCGAGAAGAAGAATATCGGTGAAGTAGAAGTTAAGGACAATCAGATCATCTTTACAGATAAAGATCAAAAAAATATTTATAAAACAGGTCTGATGAACGATCCGAACCTGACGGACAGGCTATATGAATGTGGAGCAGTATTCGCAAAAGATATCGATAAGCAGATGTCACCGATCATCAGCTTCCTGCTGACCGGGGTTTTGCCATTGATCCTTTTTATCGCACTGGGAAATTATATGGCGAAGAAACTGATGGAGCATGCCGGAGGAAAAAATTCGATGGCTTTTGGAATGGGAAAAAGCAATGCGAAGATTTATGTGCAATCCAGTGAGGGAATCCGTTTTTCAGACGTTGCAGGAGAAGATGAGGCGAAAGAAAACCTTTCAGAGATCGTTGATTATCTTCACAATCCGAAGAAGTATACCGATGTAGGTGCGTCTATGCCAAAAGGTGTCCTTCTTGTAGGACCTCCGGGAACCGGCAAAACAATGCTTGCAAAAGCAGTTGCGGGTGAATCAAATGTACCATTTTTCTCAATGTCCGGATCAGAATTCGTTGAGATGTTTGTCGGTATGGGAGCTTCCAAAGTTCGAGATCTTTTCGGACAGGCAAAGGAAAAGGCACCATGTATCGTGTTTATTGATGAAATTGATGCCATTGGTAAAAAGCGTGACGGACAAATGGGCGGAAATGATGAGAGGGAGCAGACCTTAAACCAGCTTCTTACAGAGATGGACGGATTTGAAGGAAATAATGGTGTCATCATTCTTGCTGCAACGAACCGTCCAGAGTCGTTAGATCCGGCACTTACACGTCCGGGACGTTTTGACAGGCGTGTGCCGGTTGAACTGCCGGATCTTGCAGGCCGTGAAGCAATTTTAAAGGTTCATGCAAAGAAGATAAAAGCATCTGATGATGTTGACCTGCATACGATTGCACGTATGGCATCCGGTGCATCCGGTGCGGAGCTTGCCAATATTATAAATGAAGCAGCATTACGTGCTGTCCGTAGTGGAAGGACCGTTGTAAATGAATCTGATCTCGAAGAAAGTATAGAAGTGGTTATTGCAGGATATCAGAAGAAGAATGCGGTTCTTTCAGATCAGGAGAAGAAGGTTGTTGCATATCATGAGATAGGACACGCTCTGGTAGCTGCATTGCAGAGTCATTCAGCACCGGTCCAGAAGATTACGATCATCCCGCGTACCTCAGGTGCACTCGGCTACACTATGCAGGTTGAGCAGGGTGATAAATATCTGATGACGAAAAAAGAACTTGAGAATAAGATTGCTACATTTACAGGCGGACGTGCGGCAGAGGAGATCGTATTTGGTGAGATCACGACCGGAGCCTCCAATGATATCGAACAGGCAACAAAAATTGCAAGAGCGATGATCACCCGCTACGGCATGACAGATGAATTCGACATGGTGGCAATGGAAACCGTGACCAACCAGTATCTTGGCGACGATACGTCTCTTTCCTGTTCTGCAGATACCCAGAAGGAAATTGATGAAAAAGTCGTGCAGCTCGTAAAAGCAGAGCATGAAAAAGCAAGAAAAATCCTTGCTGAAAACAGGGAAAAACTGGACGAACTGGCTATGTACCTGTATGAGAAGGAAACAATTACAGGTGACGAATTTATGAATATTTTAGATAGAAAATAATGTAGTTAATTAGATAACCAATTCCACCCAAGAAAGATATTATATAATGCATATGATATTTGGTATCAAAAAGGAAACAGAGAACCTTTATCATGTATGCAGAGCCTTTTATCTCATCTGCTTTAGCTTTAGCTGCTTTCACAATAGCAAGTTCAGGATCATCCTTTTTAGGACGACCCTTGCCATATGGATTATCTTTTTTGATCTGCTTATATTCGCTGTAGGCATCATGCCAGATATCTTTTCTGACTTCATCGAGAGCTGTCATAGCCCACTCGACTACGTGAAAGGAATCAACACAACGGGCGCAGTCAGGAGTGTATTCATTTACACACTCTGTGACCCTTTTTGTAACTGGTTTCGTCAATGCCGATATTAACCAGACCATCGAGTCTTCTTGAGCGCTCCGGTTCTAAATCGTGAAGAGCACGATTGACACAGCGACCTACAGTTTCCCAGCCCCCTCCAAGTGGTTGGTCTGCTGGAATGTTTGTCATAAGCAGGACATGACTTGTGACAGAAAGGGCAGTCATTCTCATGCCATTTATTAGGTCTGGCTTTGATACGGATGTGTTTCACGCCATCCTCATCAGAGTAAAGATTAAAATTTTCTATCAAGAGAATAAAGTATTGACAAAATTTTGTGGGGTGGGGTAGAATGATGGTAAAAAATTCCAAAACATAACGCATTGGCGCTTTTCGCAGAAAGAAGAAAAATAAACATGAAAAAGAGAAAGAACTTGGGAAAAAAGTTAGTAACAATGTTAGTGTCTGTAGGCTTTTTTGCAGTTTTGATTACAGTCTTGAATTTAATGGCATTACAAGCTATTCGAGGAAAGAATGATGTGCTTATAGAACAGTTTGAACAATATGAAGAAGCAGTGAAAAATAATGATACCGCGGTTTTTGAAACAGCAAAAGGAGAAGTGGCAGAAGCCATCAGACATATCAACTACAGAATAAATGGAAGCATCATTTTTGATCTTGCACTTGTGGTAGCTGATATTATTGTAATCGTACTTCTTTCGATTGTTATTAATAAGTCCATTGTTCGTCCAGCAAAAAGAGCAAAGAATGATTTGGATGATATCATTTTAGGTATAGAATCAGGACAGGGTAATCTTACGTTAAGAGTATTTGATGAAACCAGTGATGAAATTGGTCAGCTTGCAAATGGTGTCAACCATTTTATTGAAACATTACAAAATCTTATGGTAAAGATTCAGAGTGTATCAAAAGATATGAAAAAATCTTCCTATCTTGTACAAAATGAGGCGGAATCTTCAAATATGAGTGCATCCAATGTGAGTGCAACATCGGAAGAACTTGCAGCATCCATGGAAGAGGTATCTGCTTCTCTATCTGATTTAGCCCAAGGATGTAATAATCTGCTGGAGAAAATGGCAGGCATGAATGAGGATGCTAAGAACTCTGCAATGAAGATGCATGAAGTGAAGCTTACTGCAGAAAATAGCTATAAAGAAGCGATTGCATCAAAAGAAAAAACAGTAGAAACATTTGATGGCATTCAAAAGGATGTCGCGGAGGCAGTAGAAGCATCTAAGTCTGTAAATGAAATTGCAAAACTTACAGAAAATATCTTAAATATCGCAGCACAGACAAATCTTCTAGCACTTAATGCATCGATTGAAGCAGCAAGAGCAGGGGAAGCAGGCAGGGGCTTTGCCGTTGTTGCAGATGAAATCAGACAGCTTGCAGATAGTTCACGTGAGACAGCAAACAATATTCAGGAAATCAGTGGAAAAGTTATTGAGGCAGTAAACAATCTGTCTGGAAATGCAACAGAAATGATTCGTTTTGTAGATGAAAAGGTAGCACTTGATTATGACAACTTTGTAAAAATTATTGGAAATTATGATGCTGATTCTGATCAGGCAAGTAATACATTTAACGAGTTTGCAGTTGAGTCAAAAGATAGCTTAGGTACAATGAATGATATGAATGAAGGTATCAATAACATTTCTATAGCGATTGAAGAATCTGCAAAAGGTGTTACAAACGTAGCACAAGAGATATCACAACTTGTAACAGCAATTTCAGCAATTACAGTGCAGGCGGACGAAAATAAGAACCTTTCGGAAGATTTATCGGATGAAGTAGCAAAATTTGAAAAAGTTTAACTAACAGATTTTTATTATGAAAAGAACTGTATTAGGTAAATAACCCGCACTAACTAAAAATGAATGCTAGAATAAGCACAAAGGCATAGCCCCATTACGGGTTCTATGCCTTTGCGTTTTCCGGAAGATTGTCATTAACTGCATCAAATTCAAGATTCTGTTCCCGGCACCATTCGACAGCATTCGAGATTCATTGAAATGCTGAAATATTATCCATTGGCAATGCTAAAGATTTATGTCAGCTTGTTTTGAGACTGTAAATATTATTATGAAGAGCCGTATGCGGGAAAGCCGCACGTACGGTTCTGTGAGGGGTTTACATTGTGAGGTGTAAGTCTACTCGACTGCTAAAGGAGGTGGTAACTATGTGGTGGTCTATTGGTGGTGGAATCATAATCTTTGCGTTAGGTATGTTTATCTTCTTAAAGCCGGGCTTAATATGGAAATTAACAGAAGAATGGAAATCTTATCGTGCAGATGAACCATCTGAGTTTTACTTGAAAACAACAAAAATAGGTGGTATTCTATTTGCCCTATTTGGAATTATTATGATTATGCTTCCGGTTATTTTGGAGTAATAGATTCAAGTTTGCAGAACTAATAGAGAAGTAACATATAAAACAATAAATATGGTCAAAAAATCATCGACATCCGACCTACAGCACGTTATAATATAGTTAATCTAATAAGAAAACCAAGTGATCATTGTTACGAAGCTGAATCGTAATGGTGGCCAACTGAGTGAACTCGATGGAACGGAATGGTTATATCCTCCGGGTGCTCCGAGCACCGGACGAGCACCGAAAGGTGCTTTACAGAGATGAAAACAGGCCTGACGAAGCATCACTCAGATTAGATTAAAAATTCTAGTCTGGGTGATTTTTTTCGTTCAGGGAAAAGGAGAAAATGTCATTGACAGAAAAGACGGATAACAGAGATTCGGATGAAAAATTAGTTGAAATTGAAATGGAGCTGTTAAGATATTTTACGAAGATTCCAATGGCAGATCAGTTTGTACATCCAGATCTTCGAAGATAATGGTACACGGCTTAATGAAATTATCACAAAACACCTTGATGATGATATCTGGGAGTTTCATCCAGGCAATAACTGTGTTTTATATTTTATATCAAAACCTTACACATCGAAAAGCGGAAAGCAAGAAGAGAACCATAGCTTTCATCTACTGTCCAGGTATCACATCCCCAGCAGATTTTATCAATCTGGGTCATTTCAATCAACTGATGCAACACCCGGTTTGAAACGGTGTATGATAGAATCGAAATCCAGGTCAGATCCGGATAAAGATTCGGATATTTTTTGTCAATCGGCAAGCTGCAGAGAAATTTATCTATAGACAAGCCAGGATTATCACGTTAAGATATAGAAAAAGTAAGTAATACGAAAGAAGAAAACAGAATATGTAAAGGAGAAAATGAATGGAATACTCTGCAATTATTCATGATATGGACAAAAGATTCTGCTATGCAATAGATAAGGATTTATTTGTGATACGCATCCAGGTAAAAAGAGATGATATAAAGGAAATAATTCTTCATTATGAGGATAAGTATATACCAATGGAATGGAAGGATACACGAAAGACAATTCCAATGAAGAAGGTTGCCACCTCACAGTTTCAGGATTATTATGAAGCACAGATCCAGATGCATCTGATATGTCTCCGTTATTTTTTTGAATTTACGGATATGCAGGGGGAAAAAGTATATTACGGCAATTATGAGTTTAGTAAGGAATGTATTACAAACAGGGACAGAATGTTTGACTGCCCGCAGAATCTACGGGAGGAAGAAATGTTTGTGGTGCCAAAGTGGGCAGAAAATAAGGTCGTATATCAGATTTTTCCGTCCCGTTTTGCATCATCACAGCCGGTAGACAAGGAAGTATGGTATAAAGCACCAGTTACGTCTATGGATAATCTGCATGGTGATCTCAGAGGAATTATAGAACATCTGGATTATGTCCATAGTCTTGGAATTGATGTTTTATATATGACACCAATCTTTAAATCAAATTCAAGCCATAAATACGATACCATTGATTATTATCAGATAGATCCCTCATTCGGAACAGCAGAGGATCTTAAAGAGCTGGTACAAAAAGCGCATGAATATGGAATGAAAGTGGTTATGGATGCGGTGTTTAACCATACAGGAAATGAATTTTTTGCATTTGAAGATATTTTGGAAAAGGGAAATAAGTCTAAATATCTGGACTGGTATTTTATTGATGAATTTCCACTTAAAAGTGAAAGGGGAGAGATTCCAAACTTCAAATGCTTTGGTTATTATGGTGGAATGCCAAAATTAAATCTGAAAAATCCTGAAGTTGAAAAATTTATTACAGATGTTGCATGCTATTGGATCAGGGAATGCGATATAGACGGATGGAGAATGGATGTAGGAGATGAAATCAGCCATTTTTTCTGGAAGAATTTTAGAAAAGCAGTTAAGGCAGTAAAGAAAGATATGCTGATAATTGGAGAAATCTGGCATTATGCAGGAGATTTTCTTGAAGGAGATGAATGGGATACGGTCATGAATTATCCGTTTTATCTGAATATGATAGATCTGCTTGCAGATGAAAAGATTACGGTCAGCCAGTTTATACAGAATCTTGGATATTTGAAAGGACGCTTAAATAAGAAATGTTATCCTCTTATGTGGAATCTGATAGACAGCCATGATACAGCAAGATTTTTACATTTATGTAAGAATAATAAGAAAAAGCAGCATTTGGCAGCAGCTTTTCAATTGTTATTGCCGGGAATGCCGATGATTTATTATGGAGATGAGTATGCGATGCCGGGAGCAAACGATCCGGATTGCAGACGTGGCATGTACTGGGATGAAGAATACCAGGATAAAGAGATGTTTGAATGGTATAAACAGCTGTTACAGGTTCGAAAAAAATATAAATGTATCGTAGAAGGTGAATTGATTGAGGCAATCACAAGGGATGAGGAAGAAACCATTGTTCTGATTAGAAAAAATAGTGAAGAGACCATGGCATTGATTTTTAACTGCAGCAGCAGTGAGAAGAGATTTAATGAGTATGAGGGAAAATATAATTTGCTTGAAGGAGAACTGTTTGACGGAAAAGTTGAGGGACTTGATGCCGCAGTAATAGTGCTTTAAAATAGTTACAGAGGAAGAAGATCATGTCAAAAGATGAATATTTAATTACAGATGCACCCCTTAAAGCACTGACTGTTTTTGCAATGCCAATGATTTTCGGAAGCTTTTTTCAACAGGTCTACAATATGGCTGATTCAATCATTGTGGGTCAGTTTGTTGGATCTTCTGCCCTTGCGGCTGTTGGTGCCTGTGCTGCCCTTACGAATGTATTCATTTGTATAGCACTTGGTGCAGGTGTAGGTGCAGGTGTACTTGTGAGCCGTTATTTTGGTGCCAGAGATTATAGTAAAATGAAAACAATCGTATCAACATCATTGATTAGTTTTCTGGTTCTTAGCATACTTCTGGGAGTTACTGGCTTTTGTTTTTCACGTTCCATGATGGGCTTATTACAGACACCCGCTGATATATTGGAGGAAGCAGTACTATATCTTCGTGTTTATTTTGTGGGATTTCCGTTTCTGTTTATGTACAACGTTCTTTCAACGATGTTTACTTCAATCGGTGAATCAAAGATTCCATTATGCCTTTTGATTTTTTCTTCTGTTCTGAATATTATGATGGATCTTTGGATGGTAGCAGGCCTTGGTCTGGGTGTGTTCGGTGCAGCCCTAGCCACGCTTATTGCACAAGGTATTTCGGCAGTATTTTCGTTTTTAATCTTTTTATACCGGATACGCCAGTATAAGAGTCCGGCTCGCTGGTTTGACGGGAGGGAATTACATTCTATGCTCCGCATTGCTGTACCGTCGGTCCTCCAGCAGTCAACAGTGTCAATTGGTATGATGATTGTACAGGCGGTTGTAAATCCGTTTGGTACACAGGCTCTTGCAGGTTATGCGGCAACGATGAGGGTAGAGAATGTTTTTTCACTGATATTTGTGTCCATAGGCAATGCAGTCTCGCCGTATGTTTCCCAGAATCTTGGCGCAAAGAAAATCGGGCGTATCAAAAAAGGATACCACGCTGCACTGGTGTTAGATTTATGTTTTGCAGTCCTTGCTTTTATAGTCATTGAAACACTGCATACCCAGATTTCCTCATTATTTTTGGGTAAAGATGGAACAGCACTGGCATATCAGGTGTCTGGAGATTATATGAGATGGCTCGGCTTCTTTTTCATTTTCATGGGTATTAAGATGGCAACAGACGGAGTTCTTCGGGGACTTGGAATCATGCGTCCATTTCTCATTGCAAATATGGTAAATCTTGCAATTCGTCTGTCAGTTGCTTTGATACTCGCACCGCGTTTTGGCATTGCATTTGTCTGGCTTGCTGTACCGGCTGGCTGGCTTGCAAATTTTCTGATTTCTTATGTGGCACTCAGAAAATCATGGCCAGACGATAAGATGGCTTTTGCTGCTATAGAAGATGGTGCAGCCGTTTTTATAGAAAAATACTGTAAATAGCTGTCTTTAAAAATGACGAAAAACCAAAGCAGGAAGTGTTAAATTTTATCAAAAAAATAGAATTTGAAAATTAAAGCTGAAAAGTCGTTGACTTTTGAAAAAATTCTGATATAACAAGGTCTAGAAAAAATTAAAATAAAGAGAAAGGAAATAAGAATCAATGTTTTCACAAAAAGATAAAATGAAAAGTAAATTAGAAAACATGCATCTGCAGGAAAGGATAAACTATGGCTACAGAAAAGTCATTATTATGATGTTAATTTCAGGCTTGCTTTCTATAGTGGTCATAGGTGTTTTATTTGCTAATATGGTACATTATATAGAAAATGTTACTGTAGCAGATCAGGCAGTAAAAATATGTAGAATTAATGTGAATGCGGCAGCAAGAAATATCAGGGAAATGGCATTAGATGATGATACTTCTTCATATGCCGGTTATGAGAAAACAGTAGAAAAGCTGCTGAAAGAAGTTGATTCTGAACTGAAAATTTAAAGGGAACCGGAATTATTCCTGACTCAGATTATGAGGAATATTCATCAGCCCTTTCGGATTGGGGAAACATTGGTTATTCTATTATAGAAAAAATTAAAAGTGGTGATAAGGAAAAAGCAGTTGATGAAATCATGAATGATTGCACACCTGCATTAAATAAAGCGGTGGAAATCGCAATAAGATTAGATGATGTGACAGACCAGGAGAGCAGCAGGGCTGCCAGAACTACATTTACTTTTGCTATAGCAGGAATTGTATGTATTATAGTGTGTTTATTTTTGGCATGGATACTGACAAAGAAAACAGGTAAAAAAGTCCTGGATACAATTCTTGAACCTTTACGGGCAGTTGAGGATGTCGCAAAGGAACTGACAGAAGGAAATTTACACAGTACACTGGATTATCGTTCAGAAGATGAGATTGGAAGACTGGCACACAGTATGCGTAAATCAATCCGTATCCTGGGAAGCTATGTAGACGATATTGACCGTGCAATGAAATTGTTTGCAGAAGGAAATTTTGATGTTAAACCGGAAGTAGAGTGGCGGGGAGATTTTGTCGGAATTTTAAATTCTTTTATGCAATTTGAAAAAAGTATAGGAGAAACGATTAAAGGAATTCAAAATGTTTCCAATGAAGTTTCAAGTGCAGCAGACCAGGTAGCATCAAGTTCTAATGATCTTGCAGATGGAGCTACAAATCAGGCGGCAGTAGTAGAGGAACTGACAGCAACAGTTGCAGGTGTATCTGAACAGGTAGAAAATAATTCAAAATCTGCAAAAGAAATTAGTGGAAGGGTGGATGAGCTTGGAAATGCCATTTTAGAAAGTAATGGTAAGATGCATGAAATGGTTGATTCCATGCATGAAATTAATGAAGCATCAAAAGAAATTGACAAAATTATTGCAACAATTAATGAAATTGCTTCCCAGACAAATCTGCTTGCATTGAATGCTTCTATCGAAGCAGCAAGGGCAGGAGAAGCCGGAAAAGGATTTGCAGTTGTAGCAAATCAGGTAAATTCGTTAGCGGACCAGAGTGCCCAGGCAGCGAAAGAATCTGCAATGTTGATTGAAACCTCTGTGAAGGCAGTAGAAAAGGGTATGGTGATTGCAGGACAGACTGCGGCGCAATTGGAAGATGTTGCAGAGAACTCTAAAATAATTACAGAAGAAGTTACAAATATTGCGGAAACGTTAGAAACACAGACAACAGAAATCCGGCAGATTAATGAAGGAATTGAACAAATTAATGATGTTGTACAGACCAATTCTGCAACATCTGAGGAATGTGCAGCTGCCAGCCAGGAGATGAGCAGCGAATCAGAAAATCTGCGTGAAATGATTCGTAAATTTAAATTGGCAGAATCAGAAAAAACAGTATAATACGATAATGATTTCCAGCTATAATTTCTACCACAGAATAGAAAGTTTATCAGTATAAAAGTTTTGTAAGAAAGGCACTTATACTATGGATACAAACATACGCAGACTGCTCAAGGAAATAGGAGCAGAGGATTTAATAGAAGTATTTGCACCATGTATGGATGACTATCTTTATATTATAGATTTACAGAAAAATACCCTTATCATTTCACAGGAAGCGGTGAAGCGTTTTAAGATGCCGGGCAATTCATTTGATAATGCTGCCGACAGTGTCCGCTATTTTGTATATGAAGAAGACCGCCCGATGATTAGGCAACATTTACAGCGGATTGCGGATGGAAACGAAAAAAATCACAATCTGCATTACAGATGGCTTGATAAAGATGGGATGCCGGTATGGATTAACTGCCGTGGAAAGGTAATCCATGATAAAGATGGAAAACCTCATTATCTTATAGGCTGTGTAAACGAAATTGGAAATATACAGCGGGCAGATAATGTCAGCGGACTTTTGGGTGAAAGAGAAATGCATTCCTTTGTTTCTTCCCATATAAAAGACAGCTCGTCAGTATTTTTAATACATATAGGGATTGATGGATTTAATGCGATTAATGGTACATTAGGCGTAGATTATGGAAATTATGTGTTGAAAAGTGTTGCTGACGGTATCAAGGAATGTCTTTCTGATAACCAGCAGCTGTACCATCTTGTTGCAGATGAGTATATGATTGTTGATCTGGAAAGCCATACAAGAGATGATGTTATGCTATTGCAGAAGGAAATATGTAAAAAAATAGAAGATTTTATTATTTCTGAAAAATATAAGGTGGTTTTTACAGTATCTACCGGAATTATCCATGCAACGAAGCTCTTAAAATATTATGACGAGTATCGTAAAATAGCGGTTTTCTCTTTAAAACAGGCAAAATCCATGGGAGGAAACGGAGTATATTTTTTTGAGAAAGAAGATTATAAGTTATTTTTAAAAAAAGAGAAAATAAAAAGTGCACTTCGAGGTGCCGTGACAAATGAATTTGAAGGATTTGAAGTATACTATCAGCCGATTATAGATTGTTCCTCGGGAAATATAATTGGTGCGGAAGCGCTTATGAGGTTTTCCATATATTCAGGTGGAAAAAAAGAAAGTATCTCGCCTGTGGAATTTATACCATTACTGGAAGAAACCGGGCTTATTATTCCGGCTGGAAGATTTGTATTAAATGAAGCTGCGGCAATGTGCCATGAAATGCGGCAGTATATACCGGGATTTAAGGTTAATGTAAATATATCTTATATTCAGATGATGAAAAGTGATATCTGGAAGGACATACTTTCGTCTATAGAACAATATAATCTTCCGCCGGAGAGCCTGTGTGCGGAACTGACAGAAAGCGGATATACGGATATGACACCGTATTTTTATACGCTTCGGAAGAAATTCGAAGAGAAAAAAATACAGTTTATTCTGGATGATTTTGGCACAGGTTTTTCAAATCTACATTGTATTGTAAACATGAATCCTAATTATGTGAAACTGGATAATCATTTTACAGCAAAAGCTATGAGTCAAACAAGGGACTTTGAGCTGTTAAAAAAAATAGTTGAACTGGTACATAGTATAGATATCAAAATATGTATAGAAGGTGTAGAAAAAGAAGAGTGGTATCAAAAGCTGAAAGAAATACATGCTGATTATCTGCAGGGCTATCTTTTTGGCAGACCATGTGATAAAAATCAGTTTTTAAATCAGTTCATATGTAAAGGTATCAACTAGCAAACTTTCTTAATTTTCATTTCTATTTTGGAAAAGGCTTCTTGAAGGAAAATTCTACCTGTGATAGAATAAAATTAATTATACTTACAGGGAAAGTAAGTACCCGGCTGCAGGACATATCCAGGGAACTGCCAGTATAGTGGCAGATTTTTACGGTTTGCTCCTGCTATTTAGTGAAAAATAAAAAATCATGGAGGATTTTTACAATGGAAGAAGCAAAGCAGAACATCAAACAAAAGAAGGATTCTTACAATCTGAGAATTGTGACGGCTGTACTGGTATTAACAGTGCTGGTTTTAGGGGAATTATATGTGATGATTAACTATCCGTCCAATTATGTGGCATTGATTGTACTTACAGTTGTAGCACTGGCTGATATTTATATTCTGATTGCCAGTGCAATCCAGAAAAATTATAAGAAAGAGATTGACCAGTACGAACAGTATGATAATCTGTTTAAGTCAGAAAAAGCTTCTTATCTTGTAACCCGCAAATCCTTTGAAGATATTGCGGATCAGCTTGATCGTATCGAAGAGGCAGCCGGTTCACCGACAAAGGACATCATAGATGCACAGAAATCCATTGCCAAAGTTACCATAAGCCGTAACAAAGAAAATTCCGATGCATTGATGAATTCCAACGACAAATTATTAGAGCAGATATTTAATCTTTCCGACCGTCTGGATAATCTTGAGAAGAACGTGTTAGAGCAGCAGCGTATCATAGTTGAGAATGCCAATAAAGACCTTCTGCTAAAACAGCAGGAAATGGCAGCTTCCGTGAAAGAAATGGAATTATCCATCCACAATACCATATTAGCTGAAGTTGGAAAAATAAATGGTGCGCCAGCTGTTGCTTATACAGCAGCACCGGTACAGCCATCATCAGCCGCACCAGTTGAGGAAGTAACGCCGGAAGAACCGGAAGCACCAATCAACGAAGTGATGCCGGAAGAACCGGAAGCACCAATCAATGAAGTGATGCCGGAAGAACCGGAAGCACCAATCGACGAAGTGATGCCGGAAGAACCGGCAACAGAACCAGAGACAGCTGCAGAGGATATGCCGGATTTAGCAGAAGATGATTTATTAAATATAGATGCTTTATTCGGAAATGACGAAGCAGCTGAGACTACAAAAGAAGTAGCAGAAGAAACCGGATCTGCAGAAGAAAACAATGAACCGGAACCAGAAGAACCAGTTGGTTTTGATGATACACTTGGATTTGCAGATGAAGAACCGGAAGAACCTGCATTTACAGAAGAAATGGTAAATACCATTGATGAACCGGTTATGGAAATGAATTCCAATCCGAATCATATGATGACACCGGAAGAGATTGCAGCTTTGATTGCAAATGCTGATGCAGCAGCTGAAGAAGCACCAGTTGTAACAGAAGATGCTATTTCAGAAGAATCTGAGCCGATAACGGAAGAGGAACCTGTGGAAGAACCGGTTGTGGAAGAACCGGCAGCAGAGCCTGTTATCGAGGCAAATTCTGACCCGAATCACATGATGACACCGGAAGAAATTGCGGCATTATTTGCTAATATGTAATTTACAAAATTTTTAAAAAAAATAAAAAATTACTTGCAATTCGATAAATTCTATTATATAATAGTCCTTGCGTTAAGCAATGCGCCACTAGCTCAGCTGGCAGAGCACCTGACTCTTAATCAGGGTGTCCAGGG
>OLZJ01000905.1_pt1 | contig 13811 bp, 9 predicted proteins | sample 1673951 | NCBI WGS metagenome assembly OLZJ01 (sample SAMEA103958135, study PRJEB25191) | human gut metagenome
TCAAATGGATAATGATGCTGTGCAAATGGCATTGCTCCTGAGTCAAACCAGCAGTCAATTACTTCCGGTACACGATGCATTTCGCCGCCACAATCCGGGCACTTGAAGGTTACTGCATCAATGTATGGACGATGTAATTCTACTTTGGCATCATCCGGGTTACCACTGCGCTCTGCTAATTCTGCACGGCTTCCGATACACTCCTGATGTCCACAGGAACACTCCCATACAGGAAGCGGAGTTCCCCAGTAACGGTTACGGGAAATACCCCAGTCCTGAATATTTTCAAGCCAGTCACCGAAACGTCCTTTTCCGATAGATTCCGGAATCCAGTTTACGGTATTGTTATTGCGGATCAAATCCTCTTTTACTGCGGTCATCTTAATGAACCAGGATTCTCTTGCATAGTAAATCAGAGGAGTATCACAACGCCAGCAGTGTGGATATTCATGTTCAAATTTTGGTGCATCAAAGAGTAGTCCTTTTTCTTCCAGGTCTTTTAATACCATTGGGTCTGCTTTCTTTACAAATACACCGGCATATGGAGTCTCTTTGGTAAGTTCTCCTTTTCCGTCTACCAGCTGGACAAATGGAAGTTCGTATCTACGTCCAACCTGGGCATCGTCTTCACCAAATGCAGGTGCGATGTGAACGATACCGGTACCATCTGTCATGGTTACATAAGTATCACAGGTTACATAGTAGCCTTTCTTATGCTGTTTCTCACAGATTTCCTTTGCGCAGTCAAATAATGGCTCATATTCCTTGTACTCTAATGACTTTCCTGGGAAAGTATCCAATACTTCATATGCTTTTACGCCATTTTCTTCATCCGCAAATTTACCAAGTACCTTATCTAACAGTGCTTCTGCCATATAATAAGTATATCCGTCAGCAGCTTTTACTTTACAGTAAGTCTCGTCCGGGTTTACACAAAGTGCAACGTTAGATGGAAGTGTCCATGGAGTTGTGGTCCATGCCAGGAAATATGCATCTTCTCCGATTACTTTGAATCTTACGATTGCGGAACGTTCTTTTACCGTCTTATATCCCTGTGCTACTTCCTGGGAAGAAAGCGGGGTTCCACATCTCGGGCAGTAAGGAACAATCTTGAAACCTTTGTATAAAAGCTTCTTATCCCAGATTTTCTTAAGAGCCCACCACTCAGATTCAATGAAATTATCATCATAGGTTACATATGGGTTTTCCATATCAGCCCAGAATCCAACGGTTCCTGAAAAATCTTCCCACATTCCTTTGTATTTCCATACGGATTCTTTACATTTCTTGATGAATGGCTCCATACCATATTCTTCAATCTGCTCTTTTCCGTTTAAGCCTAAAAGCTTTTCTACTTCCAGCTCTACCGGAAGTCCATGGGTATCCCATCCGGCTTTACGTGGGACATATTTGCCCTTCATGGTCTGGTATCTTGGAATCATGTCTTTGATAACACGGGTTAATACGTGACCGATATGTGGCTTACCATTTGCAGTTGGCGGTCCATCATAGAAAGTATAGGTCTCGCCTTCTTTCCGGTTCTCCATACTTTTCTTAAAAATATCATTGTCTTTCCAGAATTTTACAGTCTGCTTTTCTCTGTCCACAAAATTTAGATTTGGGGAAACTTTTTCGTACATGTTAGTCCTCCTTAAAATTTCAGTTCCTCGCTACCCGCGTAAAAAAGAATGTGCCTTGGCACATTCTCGCGCCTGCGGCGGTCGCTTGCGACATCTACCTTATACGCCGCAGTGTGCATCCTCGCGGAGCGTTTTTTACTTTACAGGAAAGCAATTTCCTGTAAAGTAAAAAAGACGCCGTCCTGTAATAAGGACGTGCGCCTGCCGTTTCTAACCACCTTGTTACAACATACTTGAAGCTTACTGCTTCGCATATACGTTCCCGTAACGGGGGAAATCCGTCAGTTTCTACTAACGCAGCTTGCCTGTTCGAACTGCAACTTGGAAGTGATTTTCATTTTCCATTTACTCATGCCGGTTTCCACCTGCCCCGGCTCTCTTTGACTTTCCATGGAAAACTACTCTCTTCGTCATCGTCTTTTTATATTCTTAATAAGTATAGAACCTGTATTTTTAAATGTCAATTCTAAATTTCATTTTTTATTTTACAAATTGTATAAAACCATATCCGTTTGTTACACTGCAGACAGATAAGAATTTCTAAATGTACCTGATTTAAATAAAATAACCATTACGCAACCGTCTTAAATGAGCCATCCGGGCTCTTTAGGACTCATTCTGACATCCATGTCAGAATGTTGCTGCATCATAACAGGTACATTAAGAACTTCTAATCTGCCTCCAAAGTCACAAGCAGGATATGGTTTTATACTATTTACTACACAAAAAAAGAATTTTCTATCACACAAAAAAGTGGTATCCCTTACGATAACTCAATTAGGAATTAACGAAAACAACGATTATTTTCTAAGCAAAGCCTTCCAACAGAACTCAAAAATAAGAATAATCACACTAGAGTATAGACTTACTCCAGTGTGGTCATTTTTATTTTAAACATTTATTCCTTATGTGATTGTTGATAAAAATGTGCCTCAAATTTCAATTTGTCGCAGGATGATACATAAGCAGCAAAATCATCTTGCATGGGTTTTGGTGGAATAGGTACTCTGATTTTTTTCATTGGAGCATTCATTAATTTGTCATTTCCAACATGGTTAACGTGTTTATACGCAATTTCTCCAAGTATATGTGCAAGGTATTGCATGTTAACCACAGAAGAATCTTTTGCTTTTAATGTTCCACAGACGTTTGTACAGTTGAATTTTCCATTTCTATAAAATACAGTCCCAGCATTAGCACCATCAGTTGTCCATGTGACATATTCACCCTCAAAATCATAAGTGCTAATATATCCAAATATACCGTTATTGGTTGTTTGTGATGAATATACCGGATAAATCCCTTGGTTTGCCGTTATATATTCATTACTAATAACCCTACCGCGTCCGTCATCACATATTGATTCTATTGGCATAAGATTATATTGCGAAGTAGTTTCATCTTCAATAAATTGTTCTAAACCAAACATTTCGGCAAATTTGGATTTGAATCAGCCTATATACTTATGATGTGAAGCTTTTACATTATTCTGATTAACCATAGCATATCTAAGCGTTGTATCAATTTGAGAATGTCCTAACAGTACTTGTACCTGCTCTATAGGCATTCCTTTATCAATAGCTTTCGTAGCTAATGTTCGTCTGAATTTGTGCGGATGCACTTTTGTGGATTTTAAATTAGAGCCAACCTTATGCAAAATAGTCTCTATACCACGTATTGATAGCCTATTATGTGGATTATTTAAAGATACGAACAGAGCTTTAGTTTCATCATGTCTACTGGCAATATACTCATACAAATGTATTTTAGTTCTTGCATCGAAGTAGACTTGTCTCTGTTTATTACCCTTACCCATAACTACGCATTCACGTTTTTCAAAATCAACATCTGCTATATTAAGATTAACCAATTCTCCTACACGAATCCCTGTGGAAGAAAGGACATCAATAATGGCAAGATCACGTAAATTAGTACATGTGTCCCTCATTTGTTCTAATTCCTCATCAGAATACACATCTTTAACGGTCTTACCAACTCTTATCTTATGGATTCTTCTTGCAGGACTTTTCACAATATAATTCTCATCCTCAAGCCATGCAAAAAAGCTTGAAATGATTCTTCTGATATTATCAAGTGTCACTTTTCCGACATTACTTTCATTTTCGTAACCCGAAATGTATGCTCTGATATCATTAGTTTCAACTTGTCTTACAGATTTATCTATTTTTACAATCATCTTAGACAGAGTAGTTCTGTAATATTTCAATGATCTTTCTGAGCAGCCTTCTACTTGCTTAGCCGATAAAAATAGCTTTAAAAGTTCGTCATTAGATTGTTGTGAATCGCCTCTGTTTTCAGCAAACATTGTAAAGCTTAATTCCAAAACTTCATGTAATCTTGCAAGTTGCTCATTATTTAAAATGCCTAACATTCCCTGTTCGATAGTATTTATCAATTCCTTTTTCATAATAAAATCTCCTTAAAGTATTTTTTTAAAAAGGAATACAGGTAATATTAGGCATTCTATTTTATCTGAAGTATTTGTCTATAATATCTTCACGTGCAGCATTTAGTTCCTTGAATCTTTCTTGTGCTTCAAATTTCAATTTGTCGCATTGGTTGATACTTGAAATATATAAATCTAATGTTGTGTCGTTAGGCATGTAAATCATGATACTGTTCAATTTTTCCTGCGTAAGCTTCGGGTTAGCATTTTTATTTATATATTCCGACAAATCTATGTTGTTTATATAGCTTTCAACATATTTCTGCAATTTATAATTCTTAAACCTAAGAATATGTACATGATTATTTACCCATGATTTGCCAGTAATACTAAAAGCTATTGGCATATTACGAGACACTAAATTTGCGCCATCCTCGGAGATCAATAGCAATGTTTCATCAAAAATATACTCAGCTACATAATCGACAATTCCGGATGCTCCATAATATGGAATATCTCCCTTGTTTCTCAGATGTTCCGCTATTGGTTTCCTTTCGTTGTCTAAATTTTCACATAGTGTACTTAATTTTACGCTGTTTTTCCCATGTGTTGTTGTCGGATTATCTCCAAACATTTCGACAAATTTGGATTTAACCTTCGCAGACTGCTCACTAATAATCGCTTGCTCATCAGCAATTCTCTTTTCAATAGTCTCAATTTCATCAACAATTTTCTGCTGTTCAGAAACAGAAGGCACTTGGATGATTAAATTAGCAATTCTCTGTGTAGATGCCCTGTTACTACGAGAAAACCTTTCAAATTCGCCTTCCACTTGAAGTGCTAACGCCATATATTTAGGCAATATATCATCTGTTTTTATACGCAAAACACCACAGTGGTCAGTCGGATAGAATGGTTTATCAGCAGGCATAATATTTACCATCCAATCACCATCAATCCCCCATAGAATAGAAGGTACAGAAAAATCAGTGATATTCTGCTTATCAATTCTTCCAAATTCCTCAAAAACATTTGCACTATATATAGGAATACTACCATTTTCAACCACCTCATCGGAAAGAACACGATTTCCAATGCTTAAATCAAAGAAGTTTTTATCAGATAATCTATAATTTGTAAGCCCTGGAATATCCTTGCGTACTCTTGTCGGAGTGGTCTTAATAGACTTGTTAAATGTTGTCCCAGAAAAATCAAGCATATCCTGTAATCTCAAACGATAGTAGTAGTCGCTAAGATCTTCGACATCAAACTCATCTTCGTCAGAGAATGCATTTCTAATAAGTCCTGCGATAGAATTATTGTCACTGCGGTCAAATGCATTATATAAGTATCCTCCAGCCTTTATTATCTGAATTCCTTCTTGTCCTTTTCTGTTACTCCATTTATATCCAAGAAACTTTTCTTGCTCTTTATTCTCATCTGGAGCAGAAATTACCAGTGTATCTTGGTTATAAACCAATGAGTAATAAAATAATTTTTCTTGTTCAATGGAAAATACATATTCATAAAACTTCTGATTAAACCATTTCTTCTGTTCTGCATCAGATAGCTTTAGGAAAGTTTTTTGCTTGCTTTTTTTAACGTATTCTGTTGAGGTTACAAACTCATCATAGTGTTGGACGAAATAATTATCATCTTTCCAATGAGTATAATCTTCGCTCTTGGCTAAAAGTTTATCGTAGGTATCCTTCTTTACACCTATTTTCTTAAGATATCCTCTTAAGATAGACTCATCTTCCCAACCATCTATATCCGCTTTAGAAAGTATAGCTTCAACACTATCTAAAACCATGTCTGTGCGTTTGGGCGGTTCATTAAATTTTTGCAAAAATAGAATAACTGTATTGGTTCCAGTAGCTCCAAAAGTTTTGCTTCCTAAGGTTGCAATGGCAATAATATTAAAATTCCTAAGAAGAGATTCACGTGCTGAGATGAAACTTTCATTCTCCTTATTTAAGATACTACTTGGTAGAACTACAGCAGCAACACCATTTGGTTTTAATAACTGTGATATTCGTTCTACAAATAATGTTTCTATCTCTGAACCATCATTTGAAATTTTTTCTAAAATATCCAGCTGATTATTTGATAACTTCAAGTGAGGCTTGAAGGCCTTTACTGAATACGGAGGATTAGCCACGAGAATATCAAATGATTTCGGAGTTATCTCCTTGTCCGGATAATTCTCAAGACCATCACCGAAAATTATATTTCCATTACCTGCGCCATGCATGAACAAAGAAATTTTAGAGACTCTAGCCAATCTATAGTCTTTTTCAATACCGAATATTTTTTTCTCTACCCATTGATTAGATGTGTGTTCACTATTATTTATGGCATTAGCACAGACCTCTACCGCTTCAAATCCCTCCGTCAAGAAATGACCTGCTCCACATGCATAATCGATAACTTTAGGATATTCAATGCCATCAGCTTTTGTCATTATTTTTTCTAAAGGAAGACTATCCCAAATAAAGCGTGTAATAGGAGTAGGTGTGAAAAATTGACCTTCATTCTGCTTAAAGCCTTTATTAAGCAATTGTTCAAACAAATCACCAAGCATCTGCACATCTGCAGAGCCAATTATTCTATAATCTTGAAAGAGCTGTACCATCTCTACTAAAATTTTCCCATTTTGATAGAAAAGTTCTTCGTTATGAACATCTTTAAAAGCAAAGTCATTATTTGTGTAAAATTTGAGAATACGAAGTGTGTTCCGGAGTTCTTCAATCATTTTTACCCGCTTCTGCTTCGTATATTGTTTCACAAGATTTTCTGCATAGTCATCAGACACATAGAAAATCTCTTCACGCATAAATTTCTCCATACCTTCCTTATGAAGTCTTTGGAGTCTATCCTGTAGTGATTCATATGTATCCGTACCAACTTTATATTGAAATTCAACTATATCATTATCAGTTTTTTGTATTTCATCTACTAATTTGCAAATGAATAAAGCTATAAGACGGTTGAATGCATTTTCTTTATCTGAAACATTATTATGACGTAGAATCTCTTCAAAGCGATTTACTATCTTGTCATTTTCAGAGAAATCTTTTAAATTCTTTTTTCTTATAGGTTTTACACCAATATTATAAGCAACCGAATCATCTCTAAAAATGATATCTCCACTAAATCTCTGTTCATATGTTTCTTTCCATGCATCATAAAGTTCTGAGGCTGTGTGTGCATCCTTGTACAGAAGAATGGTAGCATCTTTCCTCGCCAGGTTTAAAATATTCTCATCATCTGAACAATCGATGCTATCTGTTGTATATTCAATGTCATTGCTACTATTAATATTTGATGCATATAATACTAACCATCGACAACCTCGCTCCTGCTGCCAATAAGAAATCAACTGTCCACCATCCGAAAGAATGTTTTTCATTTCTTTGTTATATTCGACACCAAATGTTTTACATTCAACAATGAACAGTATTTTTCCATTTTGATTAGATACACAAATATCTGCTCGTCCACCTTTTTGTTCATGCCCCAGTGTCCAAGTACGCTCAAGTTCAATATTTTCAGGTCTGTACCCCTTATCAAGAAGCCGGTTAACGCATTCTAACACAACAAAGTTTTCTGGCTCAGAGAAATTTGTTGTAGTTGCTACATTAACCTTAAATCCTTTATCTTCGGGATAAACTATTTTTTCATTTCTAAAATCCACTATGATAGAGCAATCAGAAAGTGGATAGTTTTTTTCGTATTTATCTTCAGAAGTATCACTAAAACCTGCTGACTTTAGCATATCCTTCAAATTAGACTTTGTTATCATTATAGAGTTCCTCCAACTTTATAATTCAGCCAGGCTTCTTCCACATCTACGTAAGGTAAGTTGTTCTTTTCGCAGTAGGCTTTAATATTTTTCATAGCTTTAATATTAGGTCTGGTTTTTCCTGCTTCCCATCGGTTAATAGTTGAAAATGCTACATCCACAATCTCAGCGAACTCTGCTTGTGTTAACAGTGCACGTTCCCTGAGTTTTTTATTTCTTCCGGAAAATTCATGTCTATTTTCTCCTTGATTTTGTGTGCATCAATATAGCGTTATTATAACAAACAAATATAAATTTTTCTACCCTCCGGTCATAGGCTCGGAGAATTTTTTATTTTCTACCGGAATTACCATCACTAAATCCCCTTAGGAAGTTAGAAAGGATAAATCAAAAAGTTTCGTCAAAATCTCCCTTATATCTCCAATGGTAAGTGTAAGGAAAATAAATTTGAAATTCTTTCGGTCAAACGGCACTCTCACCTCCATTGAGTAGTAAGAAATGAAATTTTGAAAATCGGTACTTAAGCGGGAGCTTATGTCCTTTCACTAATGAAGCCAAAACAGAAGGAGGAATTAAAAACTATGAATGTAGAAAATGTACCAACGTACCTGAAGAAGCATGCATCATGGTGCAATTTCAGATACGAGGAACGTAAAGGGAATATGACAAAGGTTATCTTCAACTTCATCGGTGAAGTACATATCCCAAGCAATGTAAAAAAGGCATAGCCGATTATTACGACTATGCCGATATTTTACTGGATTACAAATCCCTTATTGAGTTGCCCTTTCAGAATACCGCTTCCTGTGTTCTTTCATTATATGTTCCCTATAAACTTTCTCTTACAGGATTCTCTTAATCCATCCTTCCGGAGCTTCAATACGTCCCATCTGGATTCCGGTCAGAGTATCATAAAGTTTCTTGGTTACAGGTCCCATTTCTTCCATTCCACTTGGAATTAAGATTTCTTTGCCGTGGTCAACAATCTTTCCGATTGGAGAAATAACTGCTGCTGTTCCGCAAAGTCCTGCCTCTGCGAAGTCTTTTACTTCATCGAAGTATACTTCTCTGTGTTCTACTTTCATTCCAAGATAATGTTCTGCAACATATACCAGTGAACGACGTGTAATGGATGGCAGAATAGAATCTGACTTCGGTGTAACCAGTTTATTATCCTTGGTAACGAAGATGAAGTTTGCTCCACCTGTCTCTTCTACCTTAGTTCTTGTCTTAGGGTCTAAGTACATATTCTCATCAAATCCGTCTGCATGTGCAGTTACGATTGCATGAAGACTCATTGCGTAATTCAGACCAGCTTTGATATTACCGGTTCCGCAAGGTGCTGCACGGTCATAGTCACTGACACGGATGGTAATTGGCTTTGCGCCACCCTTGAAATATGGTCCTACCGGTGTACAGAACATACGGAACTGATATTCATCCGCTGGTTTTACACCGATTACAGGATTTGTTCCCATCATGTATGGTCTGATGTAAAGTGTTGCACCGGAACCATATGGTGGAACATATGCTGCATTTGCTTCTACTACCTTCTGTACTGCATCTACAAAACGCTCTTCCGGGAATACCGGCATTTCCAGTCTGCGTGCTGAATCTGCAAGACGGCTTGCATTTAAGTCAGGTCGGAAAGTAACGATATGTCCATCCTCTGTTGTATATGCTTTCAATCCTTCAAATACGGTCTGTGCATACTGGAATACACCCGCGCATTCATTCAATACAATATCTGCATCATCGGTTAAAGTTCCCTCATCCCATGCTCCGTTTTTGAAATTTGATACATATCTCTTATCGGTCTTTACATAACCGAATCCAAGATTAGACCAGTCTAAGTCCTTCTTTTCCATAATAACATCCTCCATTCATTTGTCGCAAATAGATGTTATAACCTGGTGTTATAGCTTTCTATTGTTCTATGTTTTTTCATTATTTTAGTCCTATAAAAGCTATTTGTCTAGTATTTTTTTCTAGGAATACATAATTTTCTCACTGCCAAACATTTTCGCCAGTACCATTGATAAAATACCGGTATAAATAAGGTTGCTGACAAGACATGCCACAATATTGATTCCGCTGTAGGAGAAATCAAAAATTCCGGTCATGCCCTGCACACTGTTATAGAAAGGAATCAGATACCAGTAAAATTCCTTCGGTGCTCCGCTTCCAAGCATAGATGTAACGGAAATTACCATTACCACAACCATCAGCGGCATAATCATAGAACCGGCTTCCTTTACCGTCTTTGCAAATGCTGAAATTACAGCTAATGCTCCAACCAGTACCAATACTGTGGTAAGAATCACCAGCAATAAAAGGATATAATCGGTGACGCTGTATACGCTGGCATCCATTGCATTGGATTCTGTTCCCATTAATTTTGGAAGGGATAACATGGTACCCACAAAACTGGAAATTCCACTTAAAAGTCCGATAATACCAAGGCTGATGATTTTTCCCATGGCAAGCTGTCCACGTTTCATCGGTGTTACCAATAAGGTAGCAATAGTTCCTCTCTCCTTTTCCCCTGCTATGGATTCCGGTGCAATTGCCATACATCCTGAGAAAAGGAATATCATAAGCAGCATTGGAAGCATCATGGAGAAAATCTGTCCGGTGCTGTCTTCCTTGCTGGCAAGGTCATATTCTTCGTCACCGCTGTTGACATCGAACTTATTTGCCATAGAAGCTTCATATCCATCTAATACAGAAGCCATAATCTGATAACATGCCGTGGATTCGGTATCTGCGGAATTATAATATAAGGCTACCTGCGGAGCCGGTGTGGTAGCAGTCATGCTGTCATATGCCAGTACATCTGCTTCAAAATTTTCCGGAAATACCATCAGCATTTCCGCATCTTTATCGGTTACCGCCTGCTTCATATCCTCTTCGCTGACACCATCCCGGTCTAAATATTCCACATTGATATCACTGCCTTTTATCATGGCTGAAACCGTGGATGGCATATTTTCTGCATAAATACGATAGGTATAATCCTCATCTGCTTCAAATCTGGAGGTCAGTCCGCTGCCCATGAAGCTGTACATGATATAAATCATTAAGCCCGGCATCAAAATCGTCGTAAATACCATTCTCTTATCCCCGAAGAAGCGGGCAAGTTCTTTCTTTATAATTGTCATAAGATTGTTTCTCATTCTGCTTCACCTACCGTTTCTTCATAGATTTCAAAGAATCTGTCTTCTAATGATTTGCCATTTTTCACTGCCTCTAATGTATCGCAGATAATCATTTCTCCCTTGATGATAATTCCGACTCTGTCACAGATTTTCTCAATCAGGCTGAAAATGTGGGTAGAAACGATGATGCTCTTTCCTTCTTTCTTAAGCTCTAACAGGAAATCCGTTACTACTTTGGCTGTCAGAACATCAAGTCCGTTGGTCGGTTCATCAAAGATAATGATTTCCGGGTCATGGACTAAGGAAATAACCAAAGAAACCTTCTGTTTCATACCGGTTGACATATCCTTTACTTTCACTTCTGCAAACTGTGTGATGCCGAAGCGGTCAAAAAGTCTCTTCTTTCTTTCATCCCGGACAGCCGGCTCTACTCCGTATAAATCCGAAAAGAAATTATATAAATAATTTGGTGTAAAAAAGCCCTCTAATTTCAGTTCACTGGTCAGAAAGCCGATCTTACTGCGGACTTCTTCCGGTGCATTAACAATACTGCTGCCATCTAAAACAGCATCTCCGGAATCCGGTTTAATCAGTGTTGCCAGCATACGAAGTGTGGTTGTCTTTCCGGCTCCGTTTGGTCCAAGCAGTCCAAACACCTCTCCCCGATAAGAAGTAAATGATAAATCATGCACTGCAATTCGCTTCTTCTCATTGGTTTTCTCAATCTTTTGTTGTTTCTGGGATAATGTAAAGGTCTTATTGAGACCCTTTACCTTCATAATCTCCTCCATAACTTCTCCTTTCAGTTATTGTCTTGATTGTACTATTGTATTATTACACTTGTGTATCTGTGCGTCAAGCACTATTTTTTTCAACGGTTAGTGCTTTCCTTTTACTTTCCGGTATTTCCAGGTAAATGAAGCAAAAAGCACTGAACAGATTTGATTCTCCATTCAATGCTTCTTATGTTCTTCTTAAAAATTTTCAAAATTATGCTGCAGATAATCCTCTAAATCCTGATAGTCATCCGGTGCTTTCATTTCACCATCAAACTGATATTCATAACGTCTTAGGAATTCATCCGGCCCACTGGTTCTGCCTGCTGCATGAATAATCAAAAGCCAGTACGTTACAAATGCAAGTATACCAACTACAGCTGTTACAATACCTGCAACTGCCATTCCATGGTTCTGTTTTTGTTTCACCAGATGTATAATTCCAAAAACAATTGCCAGAATTGCAGTTATAATATTGATTCCGGTGCAAAATAATACCAGTGAAATCAGCCCCAACACCATGGATGCAACTGCGAAACCTTTTCCCGGCTCCTCTTTCCGGTTATCTGCCGGACGCTGATTGTAATTCGGCGGGTACGGATTCCCATACTGCGGATTCTGGTTCTGATTCGGCGGGTACGGATTCCCATACTGCGGATTCTGGTTCTGATTCGGCGGGTATGGATTCCCATACTGCGGATTCTGATTTTGATTCAACGGATATGGATTCCTGTTATCTGGATACATTCTGCTTCACCAATTCCTTTTTAATAATAGTAGCTATATTCCAAAGAACTTAATGATACTGCACCAACGATGCACAGGATAAGTACCAGCACCAGAAGTGCAATGGTAATAATACTGCAGACAATACCTGCTGTTGCCATTGGTGAATGCTCGTTTTTCTTATTATAAAGAATACCAAGGATTAATCCTACAATTGCACAAGGAAGTCCTACAATCCAGAAACAGATTGCCGGGATGGATATAATTCCCAGTACCATGGATGCAATTGCCATTCCTTTTCCGGATGAAGCCGGCTGGTTGTAACCATACTGTGTCTGGTCGAAGCTTCCATATGCCTGCTGCTGTGGCTGCTGATAAGTTCCATATCCCTGCTGGGACTGGTCATAACCATAGTTCTGCTGTGCATACTGCTGATTCTGGTTATAAGCCTGCTGGTCATAATTCTGCTGTGGCTGTTCATATGCCTGCTGTGGCTGTTCATATGCCTGCTGTGGCTGGCTATATGTCTGCTGTGGCTGACTATATGTCTGCTGTGGCTGGCTATACGTCTGCTGTGGCTGGCTATATGTCTGCTCATTCGTTCCATTTTCAGTGTTGAAATTTTCTTCACTCATTATAATACATCCTCCATTAGTATAAAATATTTTCTCCCATTTATTGTAGCAAATGCCTACCTCCATTACAAGAAAAATAAGTGAAATCATAAAATTTTTATAAACTTTTTCTCATATATTTTATCATAAACTTTGCAAATCCGGAAAAAATGGTTATAATGAAGCATATTTATACTCATTACTTGCTTTTTTGTAAGTAAAAGTCTATAATTCATCTGACAAGACACCTGTATTTACAGATGTAAAAGAAAGGAATATCACATATGAGTACATTAAATTTGACATTGTTGACTGATCTTTATGAGATGACAATGATGCAGGGATACTTTAAAACCGGCAACCGTGATGTGGCTGTTTTTGACGCTTTTTACCGCACCAATCCATGTGATGGCGGTTATGCAGTCTGCGCGGGATTAGACCAGATGATTGACTATATCAAGAATCTTCATTTTGACGAAGAGGATATTTCCTATTTAAGAAGTTTATCCATCTTTGATGAAGACTTTTTAACTTATTTAAGTAACTTTAAATTCTCCGGTGATATCTATGCAATTCCGGAAGGAACTCTGATTTTTCCAAGAGAGCCTCTTGTAAAAGTGGTTGCTCCGATTATGGAAGCCCAGTTAATCGAAACTGCAGTCTTAAATATCATCAACCACCAGAG
>OLZJ01000908.1_pt1 | contig 13784 bp, 19 predicted proteins | sample 1673951 | NCBI WGS metagenome assembly OLZJ01 (sample SAMEA103958135, study PRJEB25191) | human gut metagenome
CAACCGGTACAACTTATGGATCCCCGTCGTATCGGCATTATTGATCTGGCTATTGGGCTTCTCCCCGATATGGATTATCATTGCTGCCGGTGTAGGAGGTTTCCTATGGGGAAAATTTAAAAAAGTGGAGAGTGAACACCCAAGGCTATGATTCAAGATTCATAATTCTAAATTAAAAAGAGATGATTTATCTTCAGTTATTTTTCAGTTTTCTTCAGATCGGCATGTTCAGCTTCGGCGGCGGCTATGCAGCGCTTCCGCTGATTCAGGAGCAGGTAGTGACGCAGCATGGGTGGCTGTCGAGATCGGAATTTACCGACCTGATTACAATTTCCCAGATGACGCCCGGACCGATTGCAGTCAATTCCGCGACGTTTGTCGGCATCCGGTTGGCAGGCTTTTTGGGAGCACTGGCGGCGACATTTGGCTGTATTTTGCCGTCGTGCATCCTGGTAACGGTGCTGTCCTATCTTTATTTAAAATACCGTAAAATGAGCATGCTGCAGGGCGTGCTGGAAACGCTGCGTCCGGCAGTTGTGTCGATGATCGCGGCGGCAGGCGTATCGATCCTGATCACTGCGTTCTGGAACGACGCGGTGAGCTTTATGTCGACGAAGTGGGATTCGATCGTGATTTTTGTTGTCGCAGTATGGCTGTTAAAAAAGAAAAACTGGAATCCGATTCTTGTGATGGTGCTGAGCGGTTTTGCAAAGCTGGCAGTGCAGGGTGTGCTTGCGCTGGTTGGCATAGTATGATAAGGTAGGAATAGAACAAAGCATCCGGATGCGCGGAGGCGGAGGCACAGTAAAATGCTATTCAAAGTGCGCAGTCAACAATAGAATGCGCGCTCTGCGAGCATTCTATTGTCATGAATAAACGCCGTCGGTCTAGGAACGCGGCAGAAAAGAGGGACGTATGGAGTATCGTGTAAAAACAATATTAAATAAGAAAGAAATCGAATCCTGTCAGCGGTTTTCGATGGATCATTTTATGTGGACATGCCTGCAGAAGCCGGAGGCTTACGGGTGGATGGGCTACCTGAAGGATCAGGGACTTTTCGTGAAGCTGGTCTGCAAAGAAAAGGATCCGAAGCGCGTTTACCACAATTTTATGGATATGGTCTGTGAGGACAGCGCGATGGAGGTTTTCCTTGCATTCCCCGAAAAGGGTGAAGCGCTGACCAACGATGTAATGTATTTAAATTTTGAAGTCAATTCCAACGGTGCGATGTATGCAGCATATGGAAAGGGAAGAAAAGGCCGTAAACCGATGCCGGAGAAATATCTGCAGGTTGTAGACTGCAAAGCGGACAGACAGGAGGACAGCTGGACACTGACTTATCTGATCCCTGAGAGCTATCTGAAGGAAGAGGCAGGAGTGGAAAAGCTGGATGGGGAGACCGAGTTTTACTGTAACTTCTATAAGATAGCCCAGACTCCTGAAATTGAGCATTATGCTTCCTGGTCTCCGATCGATAATCCGACACCGAACTTCCATTTGCCGATATTCTTCGCGAAGGCACAGATCGTGGAGTAAGTGGGACGAGTTTTTGCCACAGTTCACCGCGCCATTCGCAAAACGCAGCTGCGCTGCTTTCTGCTGCTTGCGCAGCTCCTTTTGCTCATCGATTGGCGCTCCCTTCGTGATTCCTTGTGCACAGATCCTCATGCGAGCATGAATTTGTGCGCAAGGAATCACGAGTGAACTGTTGTATCGAAAAATGTACAAAAAAAGAGAAAAGTTTTTGAAAAAAAGCCTTGCAATTTTGCAGGGCTTACTTTATACTACTAAGTGCTGTGACATGATAGCGAAGAAGCATAAGGTTGCTGCAACGGAAAATACATAATCCCTGCAGGTTTTTATGCGGAGCGAATGTCAAGTTAGTAAACTGACGACAAGTCACTGTACCAGATAACAGCACCTGTCACGAGACAGGGGAAACGACGTGGAGTCCACGATAAGAGAAAGAAAGGATCTTTCAGGGTTGCTTATCAAGAGGACACACACGGGAACGTGTACAGTCACCGCTTGTCGCACTTATCTCAAAAGCGCGAAAAGGAGGCGACTTTTTTTATGGCAAATCAGGTAATGAGGATTACACTGAAAGCTTACGATCATCAGTTAGTTGATGCGTCTGCGAAGAAAATCATCGAAACAGTCAAGAAAAATGGAGCACAGGTGAGCGGACCGGTACCGCTTCCCACTAAGAAGGAAGTAGTTACGATTCTGCGTGCCGTACACAAGTACAAAGACTCCAGAGAACAGTTCGAGCGCCGCACACACAAGAGACTGATCGATATCATTGCACCCACACCCAAGACCGTTGATGCTCTGCAGAGACTGGAAATGCCTGCTGGTGTGTACATCGATATCAAAATGAAAACAAACAAGTAATTGCAAGAACCTCTACAGAGACGTATGAATAGTCCAACTGCTTTAACCACTTCTGATGCAGAAGCAGGAAAGTTGCGAACATTCCGCTATGTAGAAATCAACAGGAGGTCAAACGAACAATGAAAAAAGCGATTTTAGCTACCAAAGTCGGAATGACTCAAATCTTCAACGAAGACGGCGTGCTGATCCCGGTAACCGTACTTCAGGCTGGTCCCTGTGTCGTAACACAGATCAAGACCGTAGAAAATGATGGTTACGAAGCAGTTCAGGTTGGTTTCGTTGATAAGAAAGAAAAAGTTATCAACAGAGACAAGGCTGGCAAGAAGGAAGTCATTCACAGACATGGCGTAAATAAAGCTCAGAAGGGACACTTCGAAAAAGCTGGTGTTTCCTGCAAGAGATATGTAAGAGAATTCCGGTTTGAAAATGCGTCTGAGTACGCACTGGCACAGGAAATCAAAGCTGACATCTTCGCAGCTGGCGACAGAATCGACGCTACTGCAATCAGCAAAGGTAAAGGCTTCCAGGGTGCGATCAAGAGATTTGGTCAGCACAGAGGACCTATGGCTCATGGTTCCAAATTCCATCGTCATCAGGGTTCCAACGGCGCCTGCTCCTCTCCGAGCCGCGTATTCAAGGGCAAGGGAATGCCTGGTCACATGGGCTGCGTAAAGGTTACTGTACAGAATCTGGATGTTGTAAGAGTAGATGCTGACAAGAACCTGATCCTGGTTAAGGGTGCTGTACCCGGACCTAAGAAAGCTCTGGTAACCATCAAAGAGACCGTTAAGGTTGAGGCTTAAAACTGGAAAGGAGGACCACACAGATGGCAAACGTATCTGTTTATAATATGGAAGGCAAGCAGATCGATACAATCGAATTAAACGATGCGGTATTCGGTGTTGAAGTAAACGAACATCTGGTACACATGGCAGTTGTTCAGCAGCTTGCAAACAATCGTCAGGGAACACAGAAAGCAAAGACTCGTTCCGAGGTTTCCGGCGGCGGAAGAAAACCCTGGAGACAGAAGGGAACCGGTCATGCAAGACAGGGCTCCATCCGCGCTCCCCAGTGGACAGGCGGCGGCGTAGTATTCGCTCCCGTACCGAGAGATTATTCCTTCAAGCTCAACAAGAAAGAGAAGAGAGCTGCTCTGAAGTCTGCTCTGACAGACAAGGTTGCAAATGCGAAGCTGATCGTTGTTGACGAGCTGAAGTTCGAAGAAATCAAGACCAAGAATTTTGCACAGGTTATGAAGAACCTGGATGTAAACAACGGTCTGGTTGTTGTAAACGAGAATGATGTAAACGTAATGATGAGCGCAAAGAACATCGCTGATGTGAAGATGGCTCTGCCGAACACCATCAACGTATATGACATCATGAAGGCTGGCAAGGTTGTTCTGACAAAGGACGCTGTTAAGACAATCGAGGAGGTGTACGCATAATGGCAGACATTAAGTACTATGACGTTATCCTCAAACCCGTCATCACTGAGAAGAGCATGGCTGGTATGGGCGAAAAGAAATATACCTTCCTGGTACATCCGGAAGCAAACAAGACCCAGATCAAGGAAGCTGTTGAGAAGATGTTCGAAGGCGCTAAGGTTGCTAAGGTAAACACTCTGAACGCTGACGGCAAGAACAAGAGACGCGGTATGGTAGTTGGTAAGACAGCCAAGACCAAAAAGGCTATCGTAACCCTGACCGCTGACAGCAAAGATATCGAGATCTTCGCTGGTCTGTAAGATGCGATGAAAGGAAGCTAAAAGTAAAAGCTTCCAGTTAACGATCGAGGGCACTTCGCAGCTGACGCTGCTCGTCGCGTTACACGCGACTATGGCTCCTGCCAATAAGCACTTTGCTCGTGCAAGCACGGCAAAGCACTTCCTGCCAGTCGCCGCACCCTCGAGCTCATCGCGAATATGTGCATACAAGCACGATAATAAATAGTAAAGGAGAAATCATCATGGGAATTAAAACATATAATCCCTATACACCTTCCAGAAGAAATATGACTGGTTCTGATTTTTCCGAGATCACAAAGACAACTCCTGAGAAGAGCCTTTGCGTATCTCTGAAGAAGAACTCCGGTCGTAACAATCAGGGTAAGATCACCGTTAGACATCATGGCGGCGGCGTTCGCACCCAGTATAGAATGGTAGACTTCAAGAGATTCAAGGATGGCATTCCGGCAACTGTAGTTGGTATCGAATACGACCCCAACAGAACAGCAAACATCGCGCTGATCTGCTACGCAGATGGCCAGAAGGCATATATCATCGCTCCTGAAGGACTGAAAGTAGGCCAGAAGGTCATGAACGGACCGGAAGCTGAAGTAAGAGTAGGCAACTGCCTGCCGTTATCTGAAATTCCTGTTGGTACTCAGGTACACAACATTGAGTTATATCCCGGCAAGGGCGGACAGATGGTTCGTTCTGCAGGTAACAGCGCACAGCTGATGGCGAAGGAAGGCAAATATGCAACCCTGAGACTTCCCTCCGGTGAAATGAGAATGGTTCCGATCGTTTGCCGCGCTACAATCGGTGTTGTAGGCAATGGCGATCACAACCTGATCAACTACGGTAAAGCAGGACGCAAGCGTCACATGGGTATCCGTCCTACCGTTCGCGGTTCCGTTATGAACCCGAATGACCATCCGCATGGTGGTGGTGAAGGTAAGACCGGTATCGGCCGTCCTGGTCCGAGCACTCCTTGGGGCAAACCGGCACTCGGCTTGAAGACCAGAAAGTCTAAAAAGGCTTCTAACAAGCTGATCGTAAGAAGAAGAGACGGTAAGGCTATCAAATAAGGTTAAGGAGGAGAACAACAATGGCAAGATCACTGAAAAAAGGACCGTTCGCTGATGCCAGCTTGCTGAAAAAAGTGGACGCTATGAATGCTGCTGGACAGAAACAGGTTATCAAGACCTGGTCCCGTCGTTCTACAATTTTCCCGTCCTTCGTTGGACACACAATTGCAGTTCATGACGGCCGCAAGCATGTTCCGGTATATGTAACTGAAGATATGGTTGGACACAAACTTGGCGAATTCGTAGCTACCAGAACCTACAGAGGTCATGGTAAAGACGAAAAGAAGTCCAAAGTTAGATAATTGAAAGGAGGTTTTATTCATGGCTAAAGGACATAGATCTCAAATTAAGAGAGAAAGAAATGCGAATAAAGATACAAGACCTTCTGCTAAATTATCCTACGCAAGAGTGTCTGTAACGAAAGCTTGTTTTGTACTGGATGCGATCAGAGGTAAAGATCTGGAGACAGCACTGGCTGTTGTAACCTACAATCCCAGATATGCTTCCAGCCTTGTAAAGAAACTGCTGGAATCTGCAGCAGCAAACGCAGAGAACAACAACGGCATGAAGAGAGAAAACCTTTATGTTGCTGAGTGCTATGCAAACAAGGGACCTACGATGAAGAGAGTTAGACCGAGAGCACAGGGACGGGCTTACAGAATCGAGAAGAGAATGAGCCACATCACTGTAGTGCTTGATGAGAGAAAGTAGGAGGAACGATAATGGGACAGAAGGTTAATCCTCATGGTTTAAGAGTCGGCGTAATCAAAGATTGGGATTCCAGATGGTATGCAGACGCTGAATACGCTGATTATTTAGTAGAAGACTACAACATCAGAAAATTTTTAAAGAAGAAACTGTATTCTGCAGGCGTTTCCAAGATTGAAATCGAGAGAGCGTCCGACAGAGTAAAGGTTATCCTTTATACCGCAAAGCCCGGCGTTGTAATCGGTAAGGGCGGCGCAGAAATCGAAGTAACCAAGAAAGAGCTGTCCAAGCTGACAGATAAAAAGGTTCTGGTTGACATCAAAGAAATCAAGAGACCTGACCGCGATGCACAGCTGGTTGCTGAGAACATTGCACAGCAGCTGGAGAACCGTGTTGCTTTCAGACGTGCTATGAAGTCCTGCATCGGCAGAACCATGAAAACCGGCGCAAAGGGTATCAAGACTGCTGTATCCGGTCGTCTGGGCGGCGCAGATATCGCACGTACCGAGTTCTACAGCGAAGGTACTATTCCGCTGCAGACATTAAGAGCTGACATCGATTATGGATTCGCAGAAGCAGATACAACCTACGGCAAAGTTGGCGTTAAGGTTTGGATCTACAAAGGCGAGGTACTTCCTACAAAAGGAAATAAGGAAGGGAGCGATAAATAACTATGTTAATGCCGAAGAGAGTTAAACGTCGTAAACAGTTCCGCGGCACCATGGCTGGTAAGGCTATGCGCGGCAATACAATCACATACGGTGAATACGGCCTGGTAGCACTTGAGCCCTGCTGGATCAAGTCCAACCAGATCGAAGCAGCCCGTATCGCACTGACACGTTATACAAAGCGTACCGGTCAGGTTTGGATCAAGATCTTCCCTGACAAGCCGGTTACAGCTAAGCCTGCTGAAACTCGAATGGGTTCCGGTAAGGGCGCTCTGGAGTACTGGGTTGCAGTTGTTAAGCCGGGCCGCGTAATGTTCGAAATCGCAGGCGTTCCGGAGGAAGCTGCAAAAGAGGCACTTCGTCTCGCAATGCATAAGCTTCCCTGCAAATGCAAAATTGTGTCGAAAGCTGACTTGGAAGGCGGTGTAGCAAATGAAGTCTAAAACCTATGTAGATGATTTAAAGAATAAAACAGCTGCTGATCTCGCACAGGAACTGACAGCTGCCAAGAAGGAACTTTTCAATTTAAGATTCCAGAACGCAACAAACCAGCTTGACAATACTGCTCGGATCCGCGAAGTTAGAAAGAACATCGCCAGAATCCAGACAGTGATGACACAGAAAGCCAAGGTTGCAGAGTAATATCCAGAAAGGAGTAAACGAACGTGGAACGTAATCTGAGAAAAACACGTACCGGTAAGGTCGTTAGCAATAAGATGGACAAGACAATCGTTGTTGCCATTGAAGATCATGTAAAGCATCCTCTTTACAAGAAGATCGTAAAAGAGACTTACAAGCTGAAGGCACACGATGAGAACAACGAGTGCAACATTGGTGACACCGTGAAGGTGATGGAAACAAGACCGCTGTCCAAGGACAAGAGATGGAGACTTGTTGAGATCATCGAAAGAGCGAAATAATCTACGGCAAGTAATTAAGTTGGAAGGAGAATTATTATGATTCAACAGGAAACGAGACTGAAAGTTGCCGATAACACAGGTGCCAAAGAGATTCTGTGCATCCGCGTTATGGGTGGCTCTACCAGAAGATATGCGAATGTAGGCGATATCATCGTTGCCAGCGTTAAAGATGCAACACCCGGCGGAGTTGTAAAGAAGGGCGACGTTGTAAAGGCTGTTGTAGTTCGTTCCGTAAAGGGCGTTCGTCGTAAAGACGGTTCTTACATTAAGTTTGACGAGAATGCTGCTGTAATCATCAAAGATGACAAGACCCCCAGAGGAACTCGTATCTTTGGGCCAGTAGCTCGTGAGCTTCGTGACAAGCAGTTTATGAAAATTGCTTCTCTGGCTCCGGAAGTATTATAAGGAGGTGCCTTTATGTCTACCATGAAAATTAAAAAGGGCGATACTGTAAAGGTCATCGCCGGCAAAGATAAAGACAAAGAAGGAAAAGTAATATCAGCTACTACCGGCTATGAAAATGGAGCCATAAATACGCTGATGAAGCAAATAGATAAAGCATTGAAGTAGTCCCTATCCTAAGATATGCCTTAAAGAAAAAAGAGTCCGGTGCAATACCGAACCCTTTTCCCAAATTTTACATATAATAAATCTGACTTTGTAAGTAGTACTTAACAAGATTTGAATCAGATTATTCAGCTTTCAAAGTGAAACGCTTGAAGTCAACAATCTTCAGTTCAGGATCAGCAGCAGCCAACACTTCTCTTACAGTCTTCTTAGCGTCCATGATATCTTCCTGGTTCAGCAAGCAAACTTCCTTCAAGAATTTGCCAAGACGACCCTTAGCGATGTTCTCGATCATCTGCTGAGGCAAGTTTGCTGCTTTTTCAGCAGAAACAGTAGCAATGATTTCTTTTGCTTTGGCAACATCTTCAGCCGTAATCCAGCCCTTAGCCATGTTGCTTTCCATATGGTCTTCGCTGTCAACGTGTGTCGGGTTGATTCCAGCTTTTTTCAGAGCAGCTTCAACAGCTTTCTGAACTTGTTCAGCCTTTGTCTTTTCGATTGCCACCTGGATTTCCTGTTCTTTTACAGATTCAGGAACACCAGCTTCATCAATAGCGATCGGGTTCATGGCAGCGATCTGCATAGCGATGTTGTGAGCAGCTTCTTCAGATTCCTTATTAAACGCGGCGATCGTACACAACTGATTCTTACCCATGTGGTTATAAACAGTGGTATAAGCGCCTTCCACTACGTTATAGCCGTCCAATTCCATCTTTTCGCCCGTGATACCGCTACGATCGGTAACAGCATCCTGTACAGTGCCCTTACCCATCGGCAAAGCCTTCACTTCGTCCAGAGTCTTGCACTTGTTAGCCACAGCAGCATCCAAGATAGCCTGAGTCAGTGCGATGAAATCTTCATTCTTAGCCACGAAGTCAGTTTCGCACTTCAAAGCGATGATAGCAGCGAATTCGCCATCTTTCTTTGCCAATACGCAACCTTCAGCAGCTTCACGGTCAGAACGCTTAGCAGCAATAGCCTGTCCTTTTTTACGGATAATTTCCATTGCCTTTTCGATATCACCATCGGATTCGGTCAAAGCCTTCTTGCAGTCCATCATACCAGCTCCACTCATTTTGCGCAGCTTGGTAATATCAGCCATAGTTACAGCCATAATCTTATTTTCTTATTTATTAAATATTTACTTTATTAATTGACAATGGACAATTGACAATTGACAATTCAAGTCAAAAGCCAATTGCCCATCGTTTCATTTTATGTTTCTCTTAATTTTCAATTGTCAATTTTCAATTGTCAATTGAATTACTCTTCGTCCTTAACGAATTTGTCAGCAACGTTAGCATTCAGAGCTTCGTCGTCTTCCTTCTTAATACGTTCTTTCTTTACAGCAGCTTTAACTTTGCGTTCTCTTTTAGGAGCTTCGCCTTCACCGGCAGCTTCTGTATCGATCTTTTCAGCTTTACGTTCCTGCAAGCCTTCGTTCATTGCTTCACAGATAGCCCCCAAGATAACTTCTACAGATTTTGTAGCGTCATCGTTAGCCGGAATCACGTAGTCGATATTGTTCGGGTCGGAGTTTGTATCAACCATACCGAATACAGGAATACCCAAGCGGTTAGCTTCACGAACTGCGATATGCTCTTTCATTACGTCAACGACAAACAAAGCTGACGGAAGACGAGTCAGGTCCACGATGGAACCTAAGGTCTTTTCCAACTTAGCACGCTGACGAGTGATCTGAAGTTTTTCTCTCTTAGAAAGATTATCAAATGTACCATCTTTTGTCATCTTATCGATAGTAGCCATCTTCTTGATAGCTTTACGGATAGTCGGGAAGTTGGTCAACATACCACCCGGCCAGCGTTCGATAACATAAGGCATACCTACAGAAGAAGCCTTATCAGCGACAACCTGTTTAGCTTGTTTTTTAGTAGCAACGAAAAGTACTTTCTTACCTTGTTTTGCAAGGTTCTTCATTACTTCTGCTGCTTCGTCTACTTTAGCAACTGTTTTATATAAGTCAATGATATGAATACCATTACGCTCCATGAAGATATAAGGAGCCATTGCAGGGTTCCACTTTCTTTTTAAGTGTCCGAAGTGTACGCCAGCTTCTAATAACTGATCAAAATTAACTCTTGACATTGTTTTTTTCTTAAAATCGTTTACTTTCTTTTGTTTAACTCAATCATCAGGTAGTCCTCCTGTATGTCAGCATATAAAAAGAATCCTGATAATTTAGATACTAAACGCTTTGCTATACTTGTAAGGGACTCACAAATAAGATTAACGTTTACTGAACTGGAATCTCTTACGAGCTTTAGGACGTCCCGGTTTCTTACGTTCAACAGCACGCGGGTCACGAGTAACGAAACCTTCTGCACGAAGAGCGGATTTGTCTTCCGGATTGATCTTAACCAGTGCGCGAGCGATAGCCAAGCGAGCTGCCTCAGACTGTCCTTTGAAGCCACCTCCATCGAGGTTGATCTTGATATCATATTGTTCTGCAACGTTCAGCTTTGCGAGCGGCTGCTTAACAATGAACTGAAGGATTGTAGAAGGAAAGTAATTAGCCAGATCACGTTTGTTGATAGTAATCTTTCCTGTACCTTCGCTTACGAATACGCGAGCAACTGCTGCCTTACGTCTTCCTATTGCATTTACTACTTCCATTGTGATTATTTATATGAGTTTATATCGATTAATTTAGGCTGCTGAGCTTCGTGTTTGTGCTCTGTTCCTGCATATACATACAGATTGTTCAACAGTTTAGCACCCAGACGATTCTTCGGAAGCATACCTTTTACTACTTTACGGAACAGACGGTCGTCACCTTTAGCCTGTAAGTCAGCCGGCGTATAAGCGATCTGTCCACCGGGATATCCGGTATATCTCAAATAAATACGATCGTTCCACTTGTTACCAGTCAGAACGACTTTGTCTGCATTGATGATGATTACATTATCACCACAGTCAACGTGCGGAGTGAAATTGGGTTTGTACTTACCGCGCAAAAGCTTCGCTACTTTAGCGCAAAGGCGACCTAACGTCTGGCCTTCAGCATCAACAATGACCCACTCTTTGTTTACAGTTGCCTTGTTTGCAGAAATGGTCTTAAAACTTAAAGTATCCACTTGCTTAAAAAATTAATAAATTAATAACTCTAAAAAACAAGAATCCAATCCTCGCATGCGCTGTCACCACGGACACTTGACGTAACAACGTGCTAAAAATTAAACTCTTAGTACAATTTTGATAATATTCGGCTTGCAAAGGTACGGTTTTTCTGCAAAACACAAAACTTTTCGTAGAAAGAATTTACACAAGTAGGTCAAATTCAGGAAAAAGATGCTATAGACCGGACATAAAAAGCATCTAATATTTTACATCAAGAAATATATCCTTTCTCCGTCTAAATGACAAAGAAGGATCATCTCGTTTTCAGTATGCCGGAGTAATAAATATTTACCGGAACATATACCCCAACGACAACGTCACGTTGTTCTGATATAGGGAAGATTCGCCTTCGCGTTCTATAGCGCGACGATCCAGTGTGCCGCAAAGGGCGCTGACGGAAAAGAAGTAGCGACTGTAATCCACACGCAAGCCGACATTGACACCCAGATCAAATGTTTTGAGATCAGCCTCCTTGGTCTGGCCGAAATGGATATCGACGTTCTGGTTTTCAGTTTTCATCTTTCCAAAAAGAGAGAAGTCGAGAGCCGGACCGGCATAAACGCCCAACTGCACATCATTTATAATAAAGGTATAAGCCAAGTTCACCGGAACCTGGATAGAATAGTAACTGCATTTATTGAAAGAATTCTTTGCCCCTTCCACCTGCGGATTAGAGTAGAAAGAACCACCTTGGTTCACAAACGCCAGTTCGGGACGCAAAGACAAGCCCTTATATAAATGTATATCGGCAAGTCCGGCCAAGCTGAAACCAAAACGGGCACCTGCATTGTATGTCCCTTCAACTTTTTGCACCAGAGAAGAATAAGCACCACCCGCACGCACGCCGAAAGTAACTTGACCGACAGCCGGCATAATCATCAACATTGCCCAAAAGGCGATAAATATAATTTTTCTCATATTGCTAATCTCTGAGTTATTAAAAGCAAAGATAGAGTTTTTCAACCGGATTATTGCAGCCGATAGAATAAATTTATAAAATAACCCGTATCTTTATAGGCCGAAATAAAAAAGATTAAGACCCCATATGGAACCGTTTATACATCTGCACGTACATACCCAGTATTCACTGCTGGACGGACAAGCATCGATCGACGCTTTGATTGACAAAGCGCAAAAGGATGGCATGCCGGCGATTGCCGTCACTGACCACGGTGTGATGTTCGGAATAAAAGAGTTCTTCAACAAGGTATCCAAAAAAAACGGCAAGCCGTTAGGAGCCATCAAGGACTATGAAAAAGAACTGAAAGAGCTGAAAAGTAAAACGGAACTGACCGCCGAAGAGCAAGCCCGCCTTGAAGAAATACCTGCAAAGATCGAAGAAGAGAAGAAAAAAATATTCAAACCGATCTTTGGTTGCGAGTGCTATTGTGCCCGTAACGGACGGCATAGCAAGCTTGCTTCACAGAACGACCGAAGCGGATGGCACTTGATCGTGCTGGCTAAGAACCTGAACGGTTACAAAAATTTGATCAAGATGGTTTCCTTATCCTGGACGGAAGGATTTTACGGACGTCCGCGCATCGACAAGGAGTTGTTGGAAAAATATCATGAAGACCTGATCATTTGCTCTGCCTGTATCGGTGGGGAAATTCCGCAGCATATCCTGAACGGACGGATGGACAAGGCCGAAGAATCGGTCCTTTGGTTCAAGAACCTGTTCGGAGAAGATTACTATCTGGAAATACAGCGGCACGAGACACATGACCCGAACGCCGCACAAGATGTATACCCCCACCAAGTTACGGCAAACAAGGCGATTCTGGAACTGGCGCGTAAACACAATATCAAGGTTATCGCGACCAACGACGTTCATTTCGTCAATGCGGAAGATGCGGAAGCTCACGACCGCCTAATCTGCCTTAGTACGGGTAAAGATTTGGATGACCCGAACCGTATGCGCTACACCAAACAGGAATGGATGAAGACGACAGCAGAGATGAATACCATCTTTTCTGATATTCCTGAAGCCCTCAGCAACACACTGGAAATAGCCGACAAGGTGGAATTCTACTCCATTGACCACGGTCCTATCATGCCGACCTTCGCCATCCCGGAAGATTTTGGGACGGAAGAAGGATATCGCCAGAAATTCACCGAACAGGACTTGTTCGACGAATTCACCCGCGATGAAAACGGAAACGTTGTCCTGAGTGAAGAGGCCGCACACGACAAAATAAAAAAATTAGGCGGTTACGAAAAACTATACCGCATCAAACTGGAAGCCGACTACCTGAAAAAGATCACATACGACGGGGCAAAGATTTGCTACGGAGATGATCTGAACGACGAAGTCAAGGAGCGGCTGAACTTCGAGTTGCACATCATGAAGACGATGGGGTTCCCCGGTTACTTCTTGATCGTGCAAGACTTCATCCGAGCCGCCCGCGAAGAACTGGGCGTTTCGGTCGGTCCCGGCCGTGGATCGGCAGCTGGTTCGGCTGTTGCCTACTGTCTGGGGATCACCCGCATCGACCCGATCAAATATGACTTGCTGTTCGAACGTTTCCTGAATCCGGACCGTATTTCCCTCCCCGATATCGATACCGACTTCGACGATG
>OLZJ01000929.1_pt1 | contig 13574 bp, 9 predicted proteins | sample 1673951 | NCBI WGS metagenome assembly OLZJ01 (sample SAMEA103958135, study PRJEB25191) | human gut metagenome
AGCTGATGAAGGAGCTGGCCCACACCGGCATCACCATGCTGGTGGTCACCCACGAAATGGGCTTTGCCCGCGAGGTGTCCAACCGCGTGATCTTCATCGACGGCGGCCAGATCCAGGAGGACGAGCCCCCGCAGGAGCTGTTCTCCAACCCCAAGCATCCGCGCCTGAAGGCATTTTTGTCCAAGATGCTCTGATCTGCAAAACAAAAAAGGAACCGCCGCAGCGGTTCCTTTTTTGTTTTATAAGGGCATCTCACAGGGTCTGGTCCGGGCCCTGGGCCTGCTGCTGGCTGGTGTACAGCATCATCAGGTGGTTGGCGCTTTCCTCCAGCTGGCTCTTGGCCTGCCGCAGGGCCGCTTCCTCGGTCTCGTTCATCTTCTCGGGCTTGTCCTTGCGCAGGCAGCGGCGCAGGTTGGCCACATCGGTCTTGATGCGGTTCTTTTCGTCGCGGTCCAGCTCCTTTTTGCACTTGGACAAGGCCTCGTCCACCTTGTAGGCCAACACCTCGGCCTGGTTGTGCAGCTCCAGCCGCTCCTTGCGGCGGCTGTCCTCGGCCTCGTAGGCTGCGGCATCCGCCATAGCGCGCTGGATCTCGTTTTCGGACAGGTTCGTGCTGCCGGTGATGGTGATGTTCTGCTCTCGGCCGGTGCCCAGATCCTTGGCCGACACCTTGACCACGCCGTTGACGTCGATGTCAAAGGTGACCTCGATCTGCGGCTTGGAGGAGAAACCGCCCCGGATGCCGTTGAGCTTGAACTTGCCCAGGCTCTTGTTGTCGCGGGCAAAGTGGCGCTCGCCCTGCAGCACGTTGATCTCCACGCTGGTCTGCATGGGGCGTGCCGTGGTAAAGATCTGGCTCTTGCGGGTGGGGATCATGCTGTTGCGGGTGATCAGCGGGGTGGCCACGCCGCCCAGCGTCTCAATGGACAGCGTCAGCGGGGTGACATCCATCAGCACAAGGCCCTGCGCGGCCGCACCGGTGGCACCGGCCAGCTTTCCGCCGCCCTGCAACAGACCGCCCTGCACGGCGGCACCCATGGCCACGCATTCATCGGGGTTCAGGGTGTGGCTGGGCTCACAGCCCAGCAGCTCCCGGACCTGCCGCTCCACAGCAGGCATCCGGGTGCTGCCGCCCACCAGCAGGACTTTGCCCAGCTGGCTGGCGGAAATCCCGGCATCCCGCAGGGCGTTCTGCACCGGCTGAACGGTGCGGGCCAGCAGGTCACCGGTCATCATCTCAAACTGGGGGCGGCCCAGGCTCAGATCCAGATGGTGAGGGCCATCCTTGCCCACCGCGATGAACGGCAGGTTCAGCTGGGCGGAAAGCGCACTGGAAAGCTCCTTCTTGGCCTTTTCCGCTTCCTCCTTCAGGCGGCCCATGGCGGCGGGGTCCTTGGTCAGATCGATGCGGTCAGACCTGCGGAATTCCGCCACAGCCCACTCAACGATGCGCTCGTCAAAGTCATCGCCGCCCAGATGGGTATCGCCGCCGGTGGCCAGCACCGTAAAGGTGCCGTCCTCGATCTCGATGATCGAAACATCAAAGGTGCCGCCGCCCAGATCATAGACCAGAATCTTCTGGGGAGCTTCGTTGTCCAGGCCATAGGCCACTGCGGCGGCGGTGGGCTCGTTGATGATGCGCAGAACATTCAGGCCCGCAATGCGGCCCGCGTCCTGAGTGGCCTTGCGCTGGCTGTCGTCAAAATAGGCAGGCACGGTGATGACGGCCTCGGTCACCGGCTCGCCCAGGTAGCTCTCGGCATCGCGGCGGATCTTGGTCAGGATCATGGCGCTGATCTCCTGCGGGGTCAGATCTCTGCCATCGATATGCACCCGGTAATCAGAACCCATGTACCGCTTAATGCTGGACACCGTACGGCCGGAGTTTGTGGCGATCTGGCGCTTTGCCGCGCCGCCCACCAAACGCTCGCCATCCTTGGTAAAGGCCACCACGCTGGGGGTGGTGCGCTCGCCTTCGGCGTTGGTGATGACCACAGGCTTGCCGCCCTCCACCACCGCCACGCAGGAGTTGGTGGTGCCAAGGTCGATTCCGATCACTTTGCTCATAGTGCTTGTCCTCTTTTCTTCGGCGCAGAATATTTCCTTGAATATCTTACCGGTTTCCTATGACGATTTCTTAGAACAAATGTAAAGAAACTGTGTTTCAGGCGTTTTTATCGTCGGCCAGCAGCTGATCGGTCAGCAGTTCAGCCTCCCGCAGCCAGTCGGCAGCATCCGTTTCGCCCTCAGCCTGCAGGATCCGAAACCCCTGCACGGCCTCCGCCACCTGCAGCAGCGCCTTTTTGCGGGAAAGGTACTGGGTCTCGTACTGGGCAAGACGCAGGCAGACCTGCGGGGTGTAGGCGATGTCCGGCACCTCCCGGGCAGCGCTCTGGGCGCGGCGGTAGTATTGCAGGGTCTCCGCCATCTCTCCGCCCGATGCAGCACAGTCATCCCCCAGGGCGATCATGGCCTGCACCTCCCCGGCCTGTGCGGCCTTTTTCCACATCCGCCGGGCCTGGGTCTTATTCTTCCGGACACCCCGGCCATAATACAGGCAGTCCCCCAGAGCAGAAAGAGCCTCGGCGCTGCCAGCCTCGGCAGCAGCAGTGTAGCGGGCCGCTGCTTCCTGCCAATCCCCGGCCCGGGCGGCGGCGTGTCCGGCTTCCAGCTCCTGAGCGCCGGGGTTGTCGCTTCCCCGCTCCGATCTCAGCAGCCCGCTGAGCAGGGAGACGTCCAGCGTGGCAGAGCTTGTCCACGGGTCCAGCACCACACCATCGATGCCGTCCGTTTCCAGCGCATACTCCATGGCGCTACGCAGGCTGCGCTCCACCATGGGGCGGGTGGCGCTGGCCTTTTCCGCCTCGGCGTTCTTTACCGAGGTGAACAGCGGCAGATAGTTCCGCTCTTTCCGGGTGTGGAGCAGCCAGGGCTGCAGGCCCTCGGCCCGCTCTTCCGGGATGGGCAGGTGTGCCCAGGGGGCGGCTCCGCTCTGGGGATCCACCGCCGCATCCAGCGGAACCAGCACCTTGGTCTGCAATTCCAGCGCATAGTTCAGGGCGTTCATCAGGCTCCAGAAATGTTCCTCGTTCTGCTCCCGGTATAGCCGCGCCACGGCCTCCTCCACAAACGGGCAGCCTGTGCCCACCGGCCCGTACTGCGGCGCAGTCCGCTTTTTTCCGCTGCCCACCGGCCGGAAGCGCCGACCGCCCATGTTGTATGCCATTTATCTCACCCTTCTTTTTCATCAATAGGATAAGTATAGCAGGAATCCGCAAATTTCACAATATTTTCCCGCAGGCAGCCGAACGCAAAAACAGCAGGCGGCTGCACATGGCCGTCTGCTGTTCGGTTCACCCTTCTGCCGGTTTCTCCGCATCGTCCAGATAGTTCTCGATGTTGCCGATGCTGTACCGGTTCTCGTTGGCTTTCACGCTCCGTGCACTGGCATCGTAGCAGGCTTCCAGAATGGGCATCACTGGCTGCTGGCCCTCCGGGTCGGTCAGATGTCCGATGGCCCGGGCCTCATAGTAGTTGTCGATGATCTGGTTCACGATCCGTTTGCGGTCACGGAGCGGAGTCTGCAGGTTGGCCAGCAGCTCCTGCCGGATGCCGCAGCTGTTGCTGCCGTGGTCGCCGAACAGGATGTAATACTCCTGCTCGATCTCCAGCGGTGCAGCCTGATGCAGATAATAATCCGCCAGTGTCCTCCGCTTCTTTTCGGTGCTGAAGCCCTTGATCTCCTCCATGCCGCGCGGAAAGAGTTCCGGATGCAGGATCCACATTTCATAGGGCCCCACCGGCAGGTGCAGAGTATCGAATACATCCAGAAAATCCTCCAGCGCAATGCGGATCTCGCCCCGCTCCCATTTCTGAATGGTGCGCTTGTCCCGCCCCAGCATATCCGCAAGCTCCTGCTGAGATCTGCCCGCCACGTTCCGGGCAAAGGCAATGGCTTCCCCGATTCGGTTCCGGTAGTTGGTCATATTCTTTCCCTCCTGACACACACTTGTACACCAGGCATTCCAATGTCTGGCGACATAAAATACTTTCCTCTGATAAAAGGATAATGGTTTGTCCCGCCTTCTGTCAAGAGTTGCAAATTCAATCACTTCACGTCAAATTTTTGTTAAATGTGTCATTCAAGCCGGACAGCCGCCTTTTTTGCAGAGATTTTGCCGCTCCGTGGGGCATCCGCCCCCTGTCTTAAACAACGTTCGGGCCATTTTGTCCTTTTTCACCTGCCAGAGGCAGCCGGATGTGTCAGGTACACCACAACACGTAACGCAAAATATTTTTTGCAAAAAATTCCTCTTCGGCAAGTTTTTCCCAGCGCATCCGTTTCCATACACGCAAAAACCGCCCATAGCCGTCAAAAACAGCCATGGGCGGGTGCTTTTTCTTTATGCCAGTTTGTTCAGCCTTACGGCAACATAGGGGTCAGGGAGCTTGAGTTCGTCGGCAAGGTCGGCTTCAGATTCGTACTTCTCCGCCGCCATGCCCACCACAACGCTGCACACGTCAAAGCGTCCGGCAGGCGAAAGGGCCGTGACCTTGGCTTCTCCATCGGCAATGGCGGTCACCACGCCATCCGCATCCACGGTAACGACACCGGGGTTGCTGCTGACCCATGTAATGGGCACACTGCCGCCGCCTTCCACCGCAACGGTGGCCGTCAGACGTTCCTGGGTGCCCACGGTGCGGAGCAGCAGGTCACTCTTGTTCAGGGTCACCTTGCCGATATCCGAAGTCACCGTGACGCTGCACCGCAAAGCCTGGCCGTTGGAGACCATTGCCGTGATGGTGGTGGTGCCCGCCGCCTGAGCCGTGACAAGGCCCTTGTCGCTGACTGTGGCAACCTCAGGGTTGCTGCTCATCCACTGGTAGACATAGAGGAAGGAGTGGTCGCTGTTGGTCAGCTGGAGCTGATGGGTGGGGTGCAGGTCATTGTACTGCAGCACAAGGCTCAGGCTGGTGGTATCCAGCGTGGGCTTTTTTCTGGCTGCTTCTTCATTTTTGCGGGTCACGGTCACCTTGCAGGCGGCACGTTCGCCGTGGTCGGAGATGGCGGTGATGATGGCAGTGCCCGCATTGCGGCCCGTCACCTTGCCGTCGCCATCCACCGTGGCAACATTGGAGTTGCTGCTCATCCAGACGATGAAGTAATAATCGCTCTGTCCGCTGGTGTACAGGTAGCCCTTGGGGCGGGGGTCATCATCTGTGATCTCCAGCTCCATCTCGGTCAGCTCCAGTTCCAGCTTGGAGCCGGTTCCGGTCAGGCCTGTCAGCACACCGGGCGCGGCCTGCGCGGGCAAAGGGGCAGCCAGCAGGGCCCCGCTCAGAGCCAGCAGGGCCAGAAGCCGCCCCGCGGTTTGGAATTTCCATTTCATTGGGTCGAACTTCCCTCCTTGTTTCATCCCATGGGATCAAAGGAATGCCGCACACATGGAAAAATTTCGCGTCCATGATTTTTCTCACTATTGATTTATTTTACACGTCCGGCCAATGTGGGTCAAGTTTTTCGCCCAAAGTGCTGTGCTTTCGCACCCGATTTCGTCGGGAATTCCAGTTTTTTCCGATTTTTTTGTGCAGAACATCAGGGCCAAAAGCTGCTCCCGGCGCAGGCAGCCGAACGCCGCGCTCACATTCAGTTGTGCTGTTTCAGGGCGCAGACCGCAATGCTCAAAGCACTCCAAGCTGCCTGATACATCAGGACAGCGGCCACCGACAGGGTGCCGATGCTGCCCGCGTAGGTCAGCAGAACACCGATGACCACCGAGAACCAGACCGAGACCATCTGCACCGTGGTGGCGCTCGTCTCGGCGTTCTGGGCCTTTTCCGCCGCGCGCAGGCCGCCGATCAGGCTGGCAAAGCCCTTATCATGCAGCATACAGCAGCGGGCAGTCTCGTCCGGCTGGGCAGGGGTCAGCGCGCTGCACTGCTCCTGATCCAGCAGGGCGATCATCCCCTCGGGCAGATGGTAAGCCTCGGTGATGTGGCGGGCCGTCAGGCTGGGGTCCTCACAGGTGACCAGCAGGCGGATGTTCTCCCGCTGCAGCACCTCCAGCCCGCGGGCGGCGTTGCGGCCGCCCACATAATGGAGCACGAACATGGCGTGCAGGCTGCCAGAAACAGCCAGATACAGGATCTGCAGCGCGCCGTTCTGGGAGTGCTCATCCTCGTACTCCTGCTCGGGCAGGGGCACCCCCTCCCGCTCCATGTACAGCCGGTTGCCGATGAGCACCCGGTTGTTATCGCACCAGGCGGCAAAGCCAAGGCCGTGGTGGACCTCCAAGTCCTTCACAGGGTACAGGATCTCGGTGCGGTCCTCGATGATCTGGCGGAACAGCCCCCGCAGGGTCTCACAGCTGTGGTTGAGGATGCTGGCCGCATAGAGGATGGCACGGTCGATGCGGCCGCCCTTGAAGATGCGGATGTCCTCCAGATTCACGCTGTCGGCGGTAAAGAGCTCGTCGGCATCCACCTGCACGGTGTCCACACCGCCCAGCTCCTCAATGGCAGCCCAGCCGGGCACCACGGCACCGGCGGCGGCTGCGGTCTTTTGCAGGCGCAGAGAAGCGATACCCGCAACCAGGGTGGAGGACAGCGGTGCACCCATGCAGAGCATGGAGGTCAGGGCTGCGGCCATGCCGTTGGGCCCGCCGCCAAACAGCAGGAACACCAGCCCGCTGAGCACGGCGGCACCCAGCAGGATCAGGGCTGTCTTGCGGGCGCGGCGCTCACTGGCGCGCTCCCCGAAGCTCTGCTCCACCAGCGCCTCGTCCCACTGGACAGGGCGGCTGAGCAGCACCCAGGGGTCTTTCTGATCCAGGCTCCGGGCCAGCACCCGGATCAGGTCCTTATCCCGGACACGGAATGCGCCCTGCAGCCCCTCGGGGGATCGGGCAGCAAGGTCGTAGCCGTTTCTGACGGCAGTCAGCAGGACACGGCTGCCCAACAGGGCCAGGAACAGGCCCAGTGCGGCCACGCCGGAAAGCAGCGTCCAGCTGGAGTTCTGATAGCTCTGGGCGTTGAGCAGGGCGACCGCAGCCTGCACCAGCGCACCGCAGGCGGCCAGCGCCGGCATGGTGTCTGCACTGGGACGGCCCTTGAGGCCCTGCAGACCATCCCGCAGGACAGGCCAGCCCACAGCCAGCGCACCGGCCAGGAAGAGCAGGTTGGCGGCATAGAATGCCGCCGGGGCGATCACGGGGTCAAGGGAGGCCACAGGGGCCAGCAACCCCTCAGCAACAAGGCCAAAGTGGAGCAGCACCACGGCAAGGATGCCCTCCAGCACACACCGCAGCGTCAGCTCCGCACCCATCCGGCGGAGCTTCTCCCCCACCTGCTCGGGCGTTTCCGGCTCGGCTTCTTCTGCAGGCTTCTCCGCAGCCTCCGGGGCGGCGGGGGCCGCTTCCTCAGCAGGCTGGGCCGGGGCCTCCTCTGCCGGGGCGGCAGGCCGGGCGGGTGCTTCGTCCTCTTCCAGCCCCATCAGCGGCAGACTCATGCTGTCGTCCTTGCTGGGGGCCTCGGTGCGGGTAGGGGCCTGCGGCTCGTTCTCGTCCGCGCCCTTGCCAAAGAACTGGAAAGCCGTTTCCGGTTCCGGCTCAACCTCTGGCGCGGCTTCCGGGGCAGACTTTGCCTGCTTTACCGACTGATCCTCGGCAAACACCATGGGGATGGCCGGGCCCTCAGGCGCTGCGGGAGCTTCCGGCTCCACGGCCAGCACCTCTTCGGGGGCATCCTGCACCTCCTCCACCGGGGCGGGCTTGGGGGTGCCATAGAGCATGGCCTTGAGTTCAGCCATCTCTGCATCCTCCTGCTGCTCCTGCGGGGTCAGGGGTTCCTGGCGGCGGGGCGGCTCCGGCTTTTTCTCGGGCTGGGGTGCGGGCCGGGGTTCCGGCTTCGGCGCTGCGGGGGCTTCCGGCGCGGTGGGCAGAGCCACAGGCTCTGCTTCCTCCAGCTCTCCGGGCTCCAATGCCAGCTCCAGGCCGGCCTCGGCTTCTTCCTCATGGCCCAGCACGATCTCACCCGTGGGCGGCAGCTCATTCTGCACGGCCGGGGCGGCGGCAGGCTCCTCTTTGTCCTTTTCGCGGTGAAAGAGCTTGCCCAGCAGGCTGCCGGTATTCTCCTTTTCCTCATCGCGGCGCTTCATCTCTTCGGGCACCTGTGCCACGCTGGTGCTGAAAAACGTGCGGAACTTCTCGTTCTGCGCATCGATCTCTTCCTGTGTCAGCTCTTTGCGCTTATCATCCTTTGGCATCCTAGTCCCTCCCTGTTCTGGTCACGGCGGTCTGGCCGCTGTTTCTTACTCTGCGGCGCGCTGGCTCTGGATCTCGTACAGGATGATGCCAGCTGCCACCGAAACATTGAAGCTGTCCACACCGGTGCCCTGAGCAGCCATATCCAGCCGCACCACACCGTCACAGAGCTTTTTCACCAGCTGGGATACACCGCTGCCCTCGCTGCCCAGCACCAGTGCGATGGGGCCGGTCAGGTTGTTCTTGCGCAGGGGCACACCGTCCATATCGGCGCAGTAGACGAACACCCCCTGATCCTTCAGGCGGCGGATGGTCTCGCCGATGTTGGCCACGCGGGCCACAGGCAGGCGCTCGGCTGCACCGGCGCTGGACTTGATAACGGTGGGGGTCACGGATGCGCCGCCCCGCTTGGGGATGACGATGCCGTGGGCTCCGCACAGCAGTGCCGAACGCATCACCGCGCCCAGATTATGGGGGTCCTCGATGCCGTCACTCAGCACCAGGAAAGGGGGCTCCCCCTTCTCTCTGGCAACGTTCAGCAGGTCCTCCACGGTCACATATTCGATCTCGCTGGCAAAGGCAGCCACGCCCTGGTGGCTCTCGGTGCCGGTCATCAGGCGCAGCTTATTGGGGTGCACCCGCTTGACCGTGGCCCCGGCCTCCTTGGCCATGGCGGTATAGTAAGCTGCCACAGCGGGGGCCATGCCCTCCGCGATCAGCACGGTATCCACGCCGGAACCGCTCTTGAGCAGCTCGGTCACGGGGTTTTTGCCGTAGACCAGGCTCTCATTCTTGGGCTGCTCCTCCATGCTGCTGCGGCGGGGGCGGCGCGGCATTTTCTGTTCGTCCATTGATGTGTTCTCCTTCCATTCTATGGCAAGGCGGGCCGTTTGAGCCGCGCCATGGTTTCGTTCTGTTTCAGTTTTACTATATTTTGACACTGATACATTCTAAAGTATAGCATACCCCGGCATTCTTCGCAATGTTTGCCGAAGGCAAAAGTTTTCCACATTCAGCAGGCTATACAATCGGTAATTCGGCTCAATTTTTTCCACATGTTGAAAACCCGGTGGAAAATGTTCAAAAATCAAGTTTGTACGCCCACTTTCCGGGTGGAATTCCACAGTTTCCACCGAGTTTTCAACCTCCCAGGTTCGACACGCAAACTTTCCGCCGTACTTTTTGTAAAATTCAAGTCGGAATTATGACAATTTTTTGAAGGGAGATCCAGTGGTTTTTGCCAGAATCTCCAACATCAAAATGCCCAATGTGAATTTGTGTTGAAAACGCCGCGGGAACCGCCTTGATTTTATCCTGTAATTGGGGTATACTACCCTTAGGTTCGTTAAAGGATGCGCAATCTTGTATCCAAAACGGCTTTTTCACCCCAAAATGATTTTGCGGAGGTAATGAATAATGTTGGTAAATGCAACCGAAATGCTGATCAAGGCACGCGATGGCCACTATGGTGTGCCCCAGTTCAACATCAACAATCTGGAGTGGACCAAGGCAGTCCTGACCGCCTGCGAGGAAATGAAGAGCCCCGTTATCCTGGGTGTCTCTGAGGGTGCAGGCAAATACATGACCGGCTTCAAGACCGTTGCCGCCATGGTCAGCTCCATGGTGGAGACCATGGGCATCACCGTTCCCGTCGCCCTGCACCTGGACCACGGCACCTACGAGGGCTGCAAGGCCTGCGTTGAGGCCGGCTTCTCCTCCATTATGTTCGACGGCAGCCACTACTCCATCGAGGAGAACGTGGAAAAGACCAAGGAGCTGGTCGCTCTGGCACACTCCAAGGGCCTGAGCATCGAGGCCGAGGTCGGCTCCATCGGCGGCGTTGAGGACGGCGTTGTGGGCGCTGGCGAGATCGCAGACCCCGCTGAGTGCGCAAAGATCACCGATCTGGGCATCGACTTCCTGGCTGCCGGCATCGGCAACATCCATGGCGTTTACCCCGCCAACTGGAAGGGCCTGGACTTTGAGGCTCTGGACCGCATCCACAAGGCTACCAACAACATTCCTCTGGTCCTGCACGGCGGCACCGGCATCCCCGACGAGATGATCGCAAAGGCCATCAGCCTGGGCGTCTCCAAGATCAACATCAACACCGAGTGCCAGCTGGTCTTCGCTGAGGCCACCCGCAAGTACATCGAGGCTGGCAAGGATCAGCAGGGCAAGGGCTTCGACCCCCGCAAGCTGCTGGCTCCCGGCGCTCAGGCCATCGTTGACAAGTGCAAGGAGAAGATCGAGCTGTTCGGCTGCGCAGGCAAGGCCTGAGCCGAAGCGCATCTCCTGAGCACATTCCCGCCCCATAAATGATACTGCCCCGCTGTTCTGTGCATCACAAAACAGCGGGGCGTTTTTTTGTAAGCCAGTCCGCAAAAAGGGGGCTGCTGCACCGGTTTTTCCCGTGTGCCGCAGCCCCTCTTCTTTACTGGTTCAATTTTGCAAACGCTTCCCGCACATCGCCGGAGAAGTAGAGCGTGCCCAGTGCGCACACGGGGCCGGTGCCCCCAAGGGCGACCGCCCGGGCCACACCGGCTTCAATGGTGGGAGCAGGCTCGGCCCTGCCGCCCCGGGCGCGGATCTGTTCGGCCAGCGTCTCAGCGGGCATGGCGCGGGGGGTATGGGCCGCTACGGTGACGAACTGCCCGGCCAGCGGCAGGAGCAATGCCAGCATCTCGTCCACATCCTTGTCCGCCATGATGCTGAGCAGGAACACGAACTTCTGCCCCGGAAAGCGGTCCCGCAGGCTCTGCACGGTGGCCCGCATTCCGTGGGCGTTGTGGCTGCCATCCAGCAAAAAGACGGGCGAATGCCGCAGCAGCTCGAACCGACCCGGCCAGCGCACCTGTTCCAGACCGGCACGGATGGCACTGTCCGGGATGTTCCAGCCCCGGCTGCGCAGTACCCGCAGGGCCGTAATGGCCGTGGCGGCGTTCCGGGGCTGATAGCTGCCGATCAGGGGCAGGCGGATGCCATTCAGGCCGTCAAAATCAAAGGTGACAGCATCCAGATCCCCGTCCTCGATGGTCAGCCTGCTGAGATCCACCACGGTCAGCGGCGCGTGCCGCTCTGCCGCCGTACGGGCGATGACGGCATCGGCCTCGGGCACACCGCCATAGCTCACCACCGGACTGCCCGGCTTGATGATGCCCGCCTTGGCCGACGCGATATCGGCCAGGGTGGGGCCCAGCTCCTTCACATGATCCATGCCCAGCGCCGTGATGACCGCGCACTCCGGCGGGTCGATGACGTTGGTGGAATCCAGCGTGCCGCCCAGGCCCACCTCCAGCACCACGATGTCGCATTTCGTCTCAGCGAACCAGAGCATCCCCAATGCCGTGATGATCTCGAACTCGGTGGGGATATCGGTCATGGCATCGGCAGCGGGCTTCACACGCTCCACCAGCCGCACCAGCGCCTCGTCCGGGATCTGTTGGCCGTTTACCTGAATGCGCTCGTTGAACCGGTTGATAAAGGGCGAAGTATACAGGCCCACCCGGTAACCCGCCGCCTGCAGGCAGGAGGCCAGCATGGCCGCCGTGCTGCCCTTGCCATTGGTGCCCGCCACATGGATGAATCTCAGCTGCTTGTGCGGATCTCCCAGTGCGGTCAGCAGGGTCCGGGTGCGGGTCAGGCCCGGCTTGTGCCCCGCCCACTGGACGGCGTGGATATAGTTCAGCGCTTCTTCATAGTTCATTGTGCAATGCCTCGGATCGTTTTGTTTTCCAGCAGCAGGCGCACCAGCACGGTGTTCACCGCCGCCAGGACCAGCGCGTTGGGAATGCGGGTCACCAGCACGCTCCACGGATAGTTATAGAAGAGGTGGAGTGCCAGCGAGTTGATGACAATGGAGCCCACCGCATGGCCGGCAAACACACTGATCTGGGTGCGCAGGCCCAGCCGCAGGTTGGGCAGAGCGCGCCAGAGAAGGCCCGCCGTCAGGCCGATGGAACCAGCCCCCAGCGTGATCAGCGGATTGATGGCGTAACCGGAAAGGGTGCCGCCGATCATATCGGCCACTGCACCCACGGCAAAGCCCTCCACCGGCCCGAACAGCACAGCGGCCAGCAGGGTGGGCAGGCTGCCCAGGTTGAACCGGACAAAGCCGGTGGAAATGCTCAGCACCCGGGCAAACACGATGCTCATGGCAGTGAGCAGGGCCAGCATGGTGAGCTTGCGGACGGAATTTCTGGAATGGTTCATATCAATTGTCCTCCCCTGTTTCGGGAACCGCGGGGCGGGCAATACAAAACGCCCTCCCCTGTGACAAACCGCACAAAGGAGGGCGTGATTCAACGGTTCACATCCAGACGGGGCCGCAGACGGCCCCATCTGCACCCAAGTCCATGCAGCAGCGGGATGCAGGCCATGCACCGCGGGTCTTACCTTCGTCCGCAGCACAACTCCCCGTTGATGCGGCACTTAACGCGCATGGCCTTACTCTGTTGATGGTCTTATTATATGCCTTTTTCCGGCCCATTGCAACCACAACTCCCATCATCTTTCCCAATTCGCGGGGCAGATTTTTGGCGGGGTGCACAATTCCGGGCCTACACAAAAAGCCCTCCGGTGCGTCTCGTCCCGGAGGGCTTTGGGGTACAAATGGGCTGGTTATTTACTGCACATCGGTCAGCTCAGCCAGCTTGTGGAAGATCTCGGTGTTGTCATACACGCCGCGGAACTTGTCTGCCCCCTGACCACGGGCGTAGAGGTTCACCATGGCACCGGTGTGGGCGTAGGTGGTGTGGTCCACACCGGACTTGTGGTTGATGGTGTGGCAGATGGCCATGCTGAAGGGGATGTAGGTGCCATACAGCTCGTAATCCTGCTGGCTCATCTTGCTCTGGCTGGAAGAGCCGACCTTGAGGGTGCGCTCGTAAGCGGTGCGCAGGTTCTCCACCTCGTAGTCGGTCAGCAGCAGCTTGCCTGTGTTGGCGGCATCGGGGTCGGTGGGCAGGGTCAGGCCGAAGTTTGCCTTCACGTCCTGCATAGCGGTCTCAAAGGGAGTCTGATTCTTCACGTAGTTGTTCACATAGGTGGAATCGAACTTTGCGTAGGACATCTTCTGGTGGGCCAGGTTGGTCAGGAAGGTGTCATAGTTGGTGGTCTTGTAGCCAATGCCCAGACCGCCGGTCTCGTGGTCAGCGGTCACCAGGATCAGGGTGTCATCGGGGTGCTGGGCATAGAACTCCACAGCGGCCTGCACCGCGTTGTGCATCTCGATCACATCATGGATGGAGGCAGCGGCATCGTTGGCGTGGCAGGCCCAGTCGATCTTGCCGGACTCCACCATCATAAAGAAGC
>OLZJ01000960.1_pt1 | contig 13207 bp, 9 predicted proteins | sample 1673951 | NCBI WGS metagenome assembly OLZJ01 (sample SAMEA103958135, study PRJEB25191) | human gut metagenome
GTCATCCTTTTCTTTGTGGGAGCCTACTTCGAGAAAGCATGGCGTACCAAGACATTGCCCCAGTTCTTCAAGGCAAGTGCCGTACTGATTGTGGCAGCCCTCGTCGGCATAGCCGCCAACGTATCCAACCTCTATCACACCTATGCCTACAGCAAAGAAACCATGCGCGGCAAAAGCGAACTGGTGCAGACCGGCGACGCTGCCAAGCAGACCAGTAGCGGGCTGGACCGCGACTACATCACCCAGTGGAGCTACGGCATCGACGAAACACTGACTCTGCTGGTGCCCAACTTCAAAGGCGGAGCATCTGCCGCCCTCAGCCAGAGTGAAACTGCCATGAGCAAGGCAAACCCGATGTACAGCAGTCTGTACGGCTCACTGACACAATATTTCGGTACCCAGCCCATGACGTCGGGTCCCGTCTACGTAGGAGCCTTCGTCTTGTTTCTGTTCGTACTGGGATGCTTCATCGTGAAAGGACCGTTGAAGTGGGCATTGATAGGAGCCACCTTCTTCTCCATCGTCTTGTCCTGGGGCAAGAACTTCATGCCGCTGACGGATTTCTTCATCGATTACGTCCCGTTGTACAACAAGTTCCGCGCCGTGTCCTCCATCCTTGTCATAGCAGAGTTCACGATACCTTTGCTGGCTATCTTTGCCCTGAAACGCCTGCTCGAAGAGCCGGAAATCTTAAAACAGGAAAAGAAGCCCCTCGGCATCAGCCTGCTGCTCACTGCAGGCATCGCCCTGCTGCTTGCCATTGCCCCGGGCAGCATCGGCTCCGGCTACGTGCCCGCCCAAGAGGCACAGATGCTGCAGAATGCCGTCAACCAGCAGATGATACCCGCCAACGAACTCTCCGACATCCTTGCCAACTTGGGAGAGATGCGTGCCGAACTCGTCAGCAGCGACGCCCTGCGTAGCTTCATCATCATAGGCATCGGCTGCAGCCTGCTCTGGCTCTATGCAAGCGGCAAGCTGCGTAGCTCGCTGACCATTGCAGGTATCACCATACTCTGCCTGGCAGATATGTGGGGGGTCAACAAGCGCTATCTGAATGATGCCCAGTTCGTGCCCCACTCCATCCGTACGGAAACCTTCACCAAGACAAATACAGACGAGCTGATACTACAAGATACCAGCTTGGACTATCGTGTATTGAACTTTGCCACCAGCACCTTCGATGACAACAACACCTCCTACTGGCACAAAAGCGTCGGCGGTTATCACCCGGCCAAGCTGCGTCGCTACCAGGAAATGATAGAGCATCACATCTCTCCCGAAATGCAGGCGGCCTACAAGGCCATTGCCACCGCCGGAGGTGAGATGGACAGCGTGGATGCCAATAAGTTCCGCGTACTGAACATGCTGAACACCAAATACTTCATCTTCCCTGCAGGACAGCAAAGACAAACCGTTCCCATCCTCAACCCGCACGCCTACGGCAATGCATGGTTTGTAAACAAGGTGCAGTATGTGAACAACGCCAACGAAGAGATTGACGCCCTGGACAGCATCATACCCACAGAGACAGCCGTAGTGGATGCCCGCTTCAAGGATGTGCTGAAAGGTACCACGGAAAGTTATAAAGACAGCCTCTCCAGCATCCGCCTGACAAGTTACACACCTAACCGCCTGACGTACGAAACGAACAATGCCCAAGACGGTATTGCCGTATTCTCCGAAATCTATTATCCGGACGGCTGGCACGTAACCATCGACGGACAGCCTGCCGAACTGGCACGCGCCGACTATATCCTGCGCACAATGTATGTTCCTGCCGGACAGCACACCATCGAAATGCGCTTTGACCCCACCAGCCTGCACGTGACGGAAGGCATCGCCTACGGAGCACTGGCGCTGCTGGTGATAGGTATCATCGTGGCAGTGCTGATAGCCAAAAGGAAGTATGTAAAGGCATAAGAACAAATATCATATCATTCCCCCACAAGCACCCGACGCATTCCGCTATTCATACCCTGATACGGAATGCGTCGAGTGCTTATGTCCGTTCCGTTATCCCCTCATGTTTGTTCTGTCATTCCCTTATGTCTGTTCTGTCAACCCCTATATATTGATGAAAAACCACGGCTGTGAAGCATATTCTTCACAGCTGTGGCACGTCTTCTTCACCGCTGTGGGAAAGGCGTACCACAGCCGTGCGCACATGATAAACCCAAAGGCTTCTCAAGACAAACCACCGTGCAAAACACAACAGAAGCCTATGTAGCACACAACGGAAGCCTATGCAAGAGACAAGAAAGCCCGGTCAGATGCGCAAAAAACCGTTTCTACCCTCCCGGGTAAAAACGGTTCAAGTCAATAATACATGAAAAAACGCTATTTAGAGAGAGTCTCTTCTATAACGGAATGGTTCTCTTCCTTCTTCACTCATCATCAGCAGTTCTCCGAACTGACATCAAAGTTAGGGAAGCATAACAAGAACAACAAATAGAATCTACGAAAAGGCATATCTCATCGACAGAACGGAAAAGAATGAACCCTACAATAGGGAAAAGAATGAAAAAAAAGCTATAAACAGTCGGCAGAACGATATATTTCAGTAACTTTGCTAACGTGAAAACAAGCTGCACCCCAGCATAAAAAAATGAACAGTATGGAAACTACCAGACAAAATAAAATAGCCCGTCTCTTGCAGAAGGAACTGAGTGATATCTTCTTGTTGCAAACCAAGTCCATGCCCGGCATACTGATTTCCGTCAGTGCCGTACGCATCAGCCCCGACATGAGCGTGGCACGCGCTTATCTCAGTATATTCCCCTCGGAGAAAAGCGAAGAAATAGTCAAGAACATCAACGGAAACATGAAATCCATACGCTTTGAACTGGGTACCCGCGTACGCCACCAACTACGCATTATCCCCGAACTGAAGTTCTTCGTAGACGACTCACTGGACTATCTGGAACGAATTGATGAACTGCTGAAATAATGTCCCTTCCCTTCTTTATAGCCCGCCGCTACCTCTTCTCCAAGAAGAAACACAATGCCATTAATATCATCTCCGGTATTTCGGTGTGTGGAGTGGCATTGGCTACGTTGGCGTTGGTATGCACCTTGTCCGTGTTCAACGGTTTTCAGGACATGGTGGCAGGCTTTTTCACAGCCTTCGACCCGGAACTGAAAATCACCGTCCGCGAAGGTAAGGTTTTCGACCCGCACGAAGCGTGCATCCGGCAAGTACACGCCCTGTCCGAGATTGACGTGTGGACGGAAACACTGGAAGAGAATGCCATGGTGCAGTACAAGGACCGCCAGGCAATGGCCGTCATCAAGGGAGTGGAGGACAATTTCGAACAGCTTACCTCCATCGACAGCTTGCTCTATGGGACGGGAAAGTTCCTACTGAGCGACTCGGTGGTGGACTATGGTTTTCTGGGTGTGGAACTTATATCCGAGTTGGGCACCGGCATTCAGTTCGTGGACCCGTTGCAGGTCTATGCCCCCAAACGGAACGTACGGGTAAACATAGCCAACCCCACTGCGGCTTTCAACCGGGAGTATCTCTTCTCGCCCGGCGCCATCTTTGCCGTCAACCAGCAAAAATACGATTCACGCTACATACTGACGTCACTCGACTTTGCCCGCCGTCTGTTCAATTATGACACGGAAGTCTCTGCCATCGAGATGAAACTGAAACCCGGTTCCAACATCGGCTCCGTACAAAAGAAAATAGCAGGCATTCTCGGCGACCGGTTCATTGTACAGAACCGCTACGAGCAGCAGGCCGATGTTTTCCGCATCATGGAAATAGAGAAACTCATCTCTTATCTCTTCCTCACCTTCATTCTGGGTATCGCATGCTTCAATGTCATCGGTTCGCTGTCCATGCTGATACTGGACAAACGGGAGGACGTGGAGACACTGCGCAATCTGGGTGCCGATGACCGGCTTATAGCGCGCATCTTCTTGTTCGAAGGCAGGATGATTTCTGTATTCGGCGCCCTCTCCGGCATCGTTTTAGGATTGTTGCTGTGCTTTCTGCAGCAACGTTTCGGGTTGATTTCATTGGGGGGAGGCAATGGAAGTTTTGTAGTGGACGCTTATCCGGTAAGTGTACATGCCACGGATATTATTCTGGTATTCTTAACGGTCATCACTGTAGGCTTCTTGTCCGTATGGTATCCGGTGAGATACCTCAGCAAGCGGCTGCTGAGAAAAAGATAAAAAAACAGTTACTTCTTACGGATAATCGTCAATCCGTCACGCAGGGGAAGAATGACTTTCTCCACACGCGCATCCCGCGCCACCAAATCATTGAAGGCTTTGATACTGATTGTTTGCAGGTCTGTGCGATGGGGTTGTTCTTCCAGCACATGGCCATCCCACAAGGTATTGTCGGCAATGATATATCCACCGCCGGAAAGGCGGGCGAGCACCATTTCATAATACTCTATGTATTTACGCTTATCTCCGTCAATAAAGGCAAGGTCGAAAGTGAGGTCCAGTTGCGGTACCCGCTCCAAGGCATCGCCAATGTAGAACCTGATTTTATCCGCGTAATCGGAATTCTCCAGCCACGGACGGGTGAAGTCCTCCTGCTCGTCGTTGATTTCAAACGTATGCAGCATCCCGCCCTCCGGCAGTCCTTCTGCTATGCAAAGTGCGGAATACCCGCTATAAGTCCCTATCTCCAGCACCTGCCGGGGACGAATCATCCGGACAAACATCTTGAGCATACGCCCCTGCAAATGTCCGGAAGCCATGCGGGGATATAGCAACTTGACATGCGTGTCGCGATAGAGCGCTTTCAGATAATCGCCCTCATCATCAATGTGCTGCAAAATGTATTCGTCAATCGTCACTTTGTTAATGGATTATAGGTTAGGGATAAGGGATTAGGGGTTAGGGGTTAGTTCTGCGCACAATTATTAATTAATCATTAACCGCTAATCCCTAACCCCTTATCCTTAATCCCTTATCCTACAAGTATCTGTTACTGTTAGGCAGCACACTATCTTCAGCATGCTTCAAGGCATCTTCTACGACATTGATTTCAAGGAAAGAGGTCTGTGTGCCTTCCTTACCGCTACTCAGGTAGCCCACCATGTCCGTAGGACATAAACGGCCTTCCTTCAACAAGCGACGCAAGGCTGCAAAGTAATATTCCTGCCCGTTGGCAAGTTCGGGCATATAGATAGCTTCCACACCGTAGGAAAGGGCAAGGTGCCGCATGGTCTTTTCCTTGTAGCAGATGGCCAACACCGGATATTTGCCACGGAAAGCGGCAAGGTTACGGGCAGTACGGCCGCTGTAACTGTCGGTGATGATTGCACGGATTTTCAGTTTGGTGGTAGCCTTTACCGCTTGTTTGGCCAGGAACGCAGTCACGTCGTTGCTGTTCTCGTCCAGCGGAATACGGATATCGTTGTCAGACAGCTTGTCTTTCTCCGCTTGGGCGGCAATCTTGGTCATCGTCTTCACCGCTTCTACCGGATACTTTCCATAGGCGGTTTCACCGCTCAACATCAAGGCATCCGTACGATAATAGATGGCATTGGCAATGTCCGTTACCTCCGCACGGGTGGGACGCGGATTGGAAATCATGGTATGAAGCATCTGTGTGGCAACAATCACCGGCTTCTTGGCAAGAATACACTTGCGGATGAGCACACGCTGGATGCCCGGAATACGTTCCTGCGGAACTTCAATACCGAGGTCACCGCGAGCTATCATCACACCGTCGGCTACTTCCAGGATTTCATCGATATTATCAACGCCTTCCTGGTTCTCAATCTTAGCAACAATACGGATATCGCTGTTATGAGCGTCAAGAATCGCCTTGATGTCGAGTATATCCTGCTTATTGCGCACAAAGGAGTGGGCAATGAAGTCTATGTTCTTCTCAATGGCATAAAGGATATTGGTGCGGTCCTTCTCCGTCAGAGAAGGCAGATTGATGCGGACGCCGGGAACGTTGACGCTCTTGCGGCTGCCCAGAGTAGCCTCATTCTGTACTTCGCAGAGCAGGTAGTCGGGGGTCTTCTCTACAACAACCAACTCCAAGTCACCGTCATCAATAAGGATATGGCCGTCCACATTCAAGTCTTTGACGAAATGGGGATAGGATACCGAGATACATTCACGGGTAGTCTCCTGCTCCGGGTTGCCTACCACCTTCACGCGGTCGCCCGCCTTGAAAGGAATGGGCTCAGCCAGAACCGTCGTGCGGACCTCCGGTCCTTTCGTATCCATCAGGATAGCGATGCGGTTGGAAACCGAACGCACATTGTTAATCAACTTCTCGGCACCTTCACGGCCAAGATGTGCAGTATTCATACGTACAACATTCATACCTGCATCGAACAACTGCTTTATAAAATCAACATCACAGCGCTGGTCAGAAATCGTTGCGACAATCTTCGTTTGCTTCAATAACATAATCTATATACCTATTTTATTTAATAATCTTTTAACGCCTCCATGGCCAGACGGTAGGAGTTCAGCCCGAAACCGAGAATGACACCTTTACAAGCGCAGGAAATCATGGACACATGACGAAAAGCCTCGCGGGCATGTACATTAGAGATATGCACCTCAATCACCGGAGAAGTGACCGAACGGATAGCATCTTGCAGAGCGATGGACGTATGGGTGTAAGCACCCGCATTCAAAATGATGCCGTCCACATCAAAACCTACCTGCTGAATCTTGTCTATCAGCTCTCCCTCAATGTTGGACTGGAAATAGTCAATCTGTACATCCGCATATTTCTTACGGAGTTCGGCAAGGTAGTCTTCAAAAGTAACGCTACCGTAAATGGAAGGTTCACGTTTGCCCAAGAGATTTATATTGGGGCCGTTAATAATCTGTATCCTCATAACACAATTTTTTATACCTTTGCGGTGCAAAGATAGTGCAAACCGAAAGCAGATGCAAATTTATTTGCAATTTGCTGAAATGCAGCCTATTTTCGCGAAGCAAAGGTAGAAAAAAGAAATGAAATCAGAAGAAAAATCCACGAATAAGGAGAAACAAACGCTGATAATCAGAAAGTACCACCAGTATCTGAAACTGGAAAAAGCACTCTCACCCAATACAGTGGATGCTTACCAAACAGACTTACAGAAGCTGCTGCACTTTCTGGAAGGAGAGGGTATCGCTATCCTTGACACTACCCTGGATGACTTGCAGCATTTTGCCTCCGGACTGCACGACATCGGCATCCATCCCCGCTCGCAGGCACGCATCTTGTCGGGCATCAAGTCATTCTTCCATTTCCTCGTCATGGCCGACTACCTGGAGGGAGACCCCAGCGAACTGTTGGAGGGACCCAAAATCGGATTCAAGCTTCCAGAAGTACTGACAGTGGAAGAGATAGACCGCATCATCTCCGCCATTGACCTAGGCACAAACGAGGGGCAACGCAACCGGGCCATCCTCGAGACTCTATACAGTTGCGGCCTACGGGTATCGGAACTGTGCAACCTGAAAATCTCCGACTTGTATTTCGACGAAGGCTTCATCAAGGTAGAAGGTAAGGGCAGCAAACAGCGCCTTGTACCCATATCGTCCCGTGCCATCAAGGAGATAAGGAACTGGTTCGTGGACCGCAATGGAGGCTGGAAAATCAAGAAGGACTTCGAGGACTATGTATTCCTGGCACGCTGGGGCAAAAATATCTCGCGCATCATGGTATTCCATCTCATCAAGGAACTGGCGAAGAAGGCCGGCATCACCAAAAACATCAGTCCGCACACCTTCCGCCATTCCTTTGCCACCCACCTGCTTGAAGGAGGAGCCAACCTGCGCGCCATACAAAGTATGCTGGGCCACGAATCTATCGCTACAACAGAAATTTACACACATATTGACCGGCACAGATTGCGCAGTGAAATCATAGAACATCATCCCCGCAATATAAAGTACCGCAAAGAGCGAGAAATTCATTAAATTATGATAAAATTGCTGCACGAGTTAACAAACTGTAATAGGATTTAATATCTTTGCGTTGTTATGTTCATGCCTAAACAGCACACTAACATGGAATAGACAAATTTCAATTACAAACAATTAATTTATACCTAAAATGACTAAGAAATTGTATCTGCCGTTTTTAATGGCAATGATTGTTGCATTAATGACATCGTGCAGCAAAAAGATGGGTGAATTGTCATCAGATTATTTCACCGTAACTCCTCAAGTTCTAGAGGCTGTAGGTGGTAAAGTTCCCGCTACAATCAACGGAAAATTCCCCGAAAAGTACTTCAACAAGAAGGCTGTGGTAGAAGTGACCCCTGTGCTGAAATGGAATGGCGGCGAAGCTAAAGGCCAATCGGCTGTGTTCCAGGGCGAAAAAGTAGAAGGTAACGACCAGACTATCTCTTACAAGATGGGCGGCAGCTACACTATGAAGACATCTTTCGACTATGTACCGGAAATGGCCAAATCCGAACTGTATCTGGAATTCAAGGCTACAGTAGGCAAAAAGACTGTCACTATCCCTGCTGTAAAAGTAGCTGATGGTGTAATCTCCACTTCTGAGATGCTGGAACAAACATTGGGCAGCGCTAACCCCGCCAATGGTGACGACGCTTTCCAACGTATCATCAAAGAAAAGCATGACGCCAACATCATGTTCTTGATTCAACAAGCCAACGTACGCGCCAGCGAATTGAAGACTGCCAAAGAATTCGGCAAAGAAGTGAAAAACATAGACGAAGCTGAAAACAAGAAAATCAGCAACATCGAAATCTCTGCATACGCTTCTCCCGATGGTGGTGTAGGCTTGAATACTACACTGGCTGAGAACCGCCAGGACAACACGGCTAAAATCATCAACAGAGATTTGAAGAAAGCAAAAATCAATGCAGCAGTAGACACCAAGTATACGGCTCAGGACTGGGAAGGCTTCCAGGAACTGGTATCCAAATCAAACATCCAAGATAAAGAATTGATTCTTCGCGTTCTTTCCATGTATCAGGATCCTGAACAAAGAGAACAAGAAATCAAGAACATCTCTTCTGTTTATAAAACTTTGGCTGACGAAATCCTGCCGCAACTGCGTCGTTCACGCCTGACTTTGAACTACGAAATCATCGGTAAGTCTGACGAAGAAATCGCAAACCTCGCCGACAGCGATGCCAAGCAGCTGAACATCGAAGAATTACTGTATGCCACCACCTTGACTAAAGATGCTGCCAAGCAAGAAGCCATCTTCACAAAAGCTACTCAAATCTACCCGAACGATTTCCGTGCTTACAACAACTTAGGTAAACTGGCTTATCAGGCTGGTGATCTTAACAAGGCTGAAAGCTACTTCAAGAAAGCTCTCTCCATCAAGGATGCTCCTGAAGCAAACATGAATCTCGGTCTGATTGCCTTGACCAAGGGCGACAGAACAGCAGCAGAAAGCTATCTGAGCAAGGCTTCCGGTTCTAAGGAACTGAACGAGGCATTGGGTAATCTGTATGTTGCTCAAGGACAGTACGACAAGGCTGTCAACTCATTTGGCGACACTAAGACTAACAGCGCTGCTTTGGCACAAATCCTGGCTAAGGACTACAACAAGGCTAAGAACACACTGGCTGCTATCGAAAGACCAGACGCTTATACTGACTACCTGATGGCTGTACTTGGCGCAAGAACCAACAATACATCTATGGTAACCAGCAGTCTGAAGAATGCCATTGCAAAAGAACCGGCTTTGGCAAAGAAGGCTGCTTCTGACCTGGAATTCGCCAAATACTTCACTAACACTGACTTTATGAATATCATCAAATAATAAAGGTTAGATTGAAAAGAACGTGCCCGGCATAGAAATATGTCGGGCATTTCTTTTTATTCACACCAAAAAGAAGTATTTTCGCGACGAAGTATCAGAAAAAGAACCGGAATGAAGAAAATCTATCTTGCATACCTTCTGCTTATTATATTGTCTGCCTGCGGCAGCAAAAATACAAATTCAGTCTACCTAAATGGTGAAATCAAAGGGCTGGGGAATGATACCCTTTATATATATGGTACGGACAAGTTCTATAACCGTATGGACACTCTGCTTGTCAAGGATGACAAGTTCTCTGCAACCCTCACCACCGACACGCTTGTCTCTACATGGCTGCAATTCAGTGACGGCACAGAATATCCGCTTTACCTGAACAAAGGAGACAAAATAAAGATAAAAGGCTCCGCCGCCGAGCTTACTTCACTGGAAATCACGGGGAATGCCCCCAATGAAGAACTGACAGCTTTTCAGAAAGAGTTGAAAGGTTTGAGTACTCCCTCGGAGAAAGCATTGGAAGAAAAAGCAGAAGCCTTCATCAACAGCCATCCTTCTTCGCTGGTAAGTATCTATCTGCTGGAGAAATATTTCGTGCAAAAACCGCAACCGGACTTCTCCTTAATCAAAGAAATGACAGAACACATGACCGGAGGCCTGAAAGACCGCCCATATGTGGACGAACTGCTTGACCTTATCCAAGAAGAAGAGAAGGTATCCGTCGGGAAAACCATCCCTTACGTCAACCTGCCCAATGCCAAAGGCACACAAATCAGCCGTACTAGCTTTAAGGACAAATATCTGTTGATACATTTTTGGGCATCTTGGGACCCGCAAAGCATGGAAGCCAACGCTGCCCTGCGCCGGATTTACAAGAAAGAAGAAAAGAACAAGCTATTCGCACTCTGGGGCATTTCCTTGGATATCGACAGAAAGGAATGGGAAGAAGCAATCAAAAGAGATACCCTGAAGTGGGAACAGAGTTGTGATTTCTCCGGATGGAACACAGCGCCCATCAAACAGCTCGCCATACAAGCATTGCCTGCCAATCTGTTCCTTAGCCCTTCCGGAAAAATTGAAGGGAAGAATATGAGTGAGGAAGACATCAAAAAGAAACTGGAGGAGATAGAGCAAAAGGAAAAAGAGAAGAAAGAGAGTGAAAAGAAACTCAAAAAACAAAACCGACGGTAGCCTATCCTGCCATCACTAACCCCTAATCACTAAAAACGTGCTCATAAAAGTTTTTGGAGCGGCTGTTCAAGGTATTGACGCAACCCTCATCACCATTGAAGTCAACAGTTCCAGAGGCTGTATGTTCTATTTAGTCGGTTTGCCGGACTCTGCGGTCAAAGAAAGCCATCAACGTATCATATCTGCTTTGCAGGTCAACGGCTACCGGATGCCGACCAGCAATATTGTCATCAACATGGCTCCGGCTGACATCCGCAAGGAAGGTGCAGCTTACGATTTACCTTTAGCCATCGGCATACTTGCCGCCAGCGAAGTTATCCAGTCCGATAAGCTGGAACGCTATCTGCTGATGGGTGAACTAAGCCTTGACGGCAGCCTGCAACCTATCAAAGGAGCACTCCCCATTGCCATCAAGGCCAGAGAACTGGGGTTTGAGGGTATGATTGTACCGCAACAGAATGCCCACGAAGCGGCAGTAGTAAACAATCTGAAAGTGTACGGAGCGGGAAACATCAAGGAAGTTATAGAATTCTTTAATGGCACGCAGGAATTAACCCCTACGTTAGTCAACACCCGCGAGGAATTCTATTCCCAGCAGAGCAACTTCGATTTCGACTTTGCAGAAGTAAAAGGACAGGAAAATGTGAAACGAGCCTTGGAGGTAGCTGCTTCGGGCAGCCACAATATACTTCTCATCGGTTCGCCGGGCAGCGGTAAGTCCATGCTTGCCAAGCGTCTGCCATCTATACTTCCTCCCCTCTCTTTGGGAGAGAGTCTGGAAACGACCAAGATTCATTCTGTTGCCGGAAAGTTGGGCAAAGACGGTGGACTCATCTCGAAACGCCCGTTCCGCGCCCCTCACCACACCATTTCTACGGTAGCGATGACCGGTGGAGGAAGTTTCCCCCAGCCCGGTGAAATCAGTCTGGCACATAACGGAATTTTATATCTTGATGAACTGCCAGAGTACAGCCGTAACGTATTGGAGGTTCTTCGCCAACCGCTGGAAGATAGGAAGATTACCGTGTCACGCATCCGATGCAATGTAGAGTACCCGGCAAGTTTTATGCTGGTAGCCTCTATGAATCCGTGTCCATGCGGGTATTACACGCATCCCACCAAGGCTTGTGTATGCAGTCCTGGACAAGTACAAAAGTACCTGAACCGCATATCCGGACCTTTGCTCGACCGTATCGACCTGCAAATTGAAGTCACCCCACTCCCCTTTGAAGAGATGGCAGATTCTCGCCCCGGCGAATCGAGCGCCACCATACGCGAGCGTGTGATACGTGCCCGACAAATTCAAGAAGCAAGGTATGCAGACATTCCCGGCATATATTGTAATGCCCAGATGAACAGTAAACTGCTTGCTCGCCACGCCCGTCCGGATGACAAAGGACTTGCCATGCTCAAAACTGCCATGAACCGCCTAAACCTTTCGGCCCGCGCCTACGACCGTATATTGAAAGTATCACGCACCATCGCCGACCTGGAAGGCTGCGAATTGATACAGCCGGCACACTTGGCGGAAGCTATCGGATATAGAAATCTGGATAGGGAGGACTGGGCAGGATAAATCGTCGCGAAATAAAAATATAAAATTCCGTGGAACTTCCCAGCCCCACGGAATCATGATCAAGAAATCTATTATCTTTTTATAATAGTAGTTCTCCACATATTATACAGAAGAAATTCTCACATCTTATTCTTCATTTTGAATACCGAGTATCATATACCCATAAGGAGGCAATGTAATATGATAGTCCTCAGACAATACAGGTGGTATATTATCTCCATCCAATAGATTTAGAGGAGTTTGTCCCAGCAAGATACCCGTATTCTTCAAATTCACAGAAATGGTTTCCGTACTATTCTGGAAATTCATAATGACTAGGGCCGAAACTTTCCCATCTTTATTGCTTCGTTTAAAGACAGTATACTTACTATCATCATTTGAAGGAATACAAGTGCGCTGTCCCATGGGAGCCAACCCGTTATAGCCATTCTGCAACCTGATTAAATCATAAAACTTCTTCTCTATATTAACCCTATTGTTTTTCAAATAGTCTTTTAAGGATTGAACTATCCTTTCACTCGTATACCCATCTCCATTCGGATTTATTACCGTTTTACATTTTTTCCGAAATCTCTTTTCTTCTGCCTGCCTCACACACTTTAATATTTCATTACTTTCCGGAGTGCAATTAAGCACACTATCTGCCTGAACTCTTCCCTTCTGCCGATTACCAATATTAATAGTTGGTATTCCAAAGGAAGGTG
>OLZJ01000969.1_pt1 | contig 13127 bp, 10 predicted proteins | sample 1673951 | NCBI WGS metagenome assembly OLZJ01 (sample SAMEA103958135, study PRJEB25191) | human gut metagenome
GTCAATCCGAAGTTTCTGTATTTTTATACATTAATCTCTGCCTTCATTCCAAGAATGTCTTTATTCTCGTCAAGAACAGGCTGAACGTATTCTGTAATGAACTCTACTGTCTGCTCTGGAGATCTTCCAACAAAGTTTTCTGGTTTCATGATGGAAAGAATTTGTTCTTTTGTCATGCCAAATTTTGGATCTTGTGCAATACGGTCGATTAAATCGTTTGGTTTACCTTCTTCTTTAACAACACGACCAGCTGCCATTGAGTGTTGACGAATCAATTCGTGTAATTCTTGGCGGTCTCCACCGGCTTTAACAGCGTCCATCATAATATTTTCTGTAGCCATGAATGGTAGTTCTTTTAATAAGTTAGCTTCTACAACTTTTGGATATACAACTAAACCATCGCTTACATTTAAGTAAAGATCTAATAATCCATCCGTAGCTAAGAAGGCTTCGGCAATCGAAATACGTTTGTTTGCAGAATCATCCAATGTTCTTTCAAACCATTGTGTACTTGCCGTAATTGCAGGGTTGATGGAATCGGCAATGATGTAGTTAGCTAGTGCTGCCATTCTTTCAGAACGCATTGGGTTACGTTTGTAGGCCATTGCGCTAGAACCGATTTGTGATTTTTCAAATGGTTCTTCGATTTCTTTCATATGTTGTAATAAACGAATATCATTACTGAATTTGTGTGCACTTTGTGCAATTTGAACTAAAACTTGTAATACTTGTGTATCATATTTACGAGTGTATGTTTGTCCGCTGACTGCGAAATATTGGTCGTAACCTAATTTTTCACAGATCTTTTTATCTAAAGCTTTAACTTTGTCTGTATCTCCTTCAAACAATTCCATAAAGCTTGCCTGTGTACCTGTTGTACCTTTGCATCCTAATAATTTTTTATTGTCTAATAAATGCTGGATTTCAATGTAGTCCATATATAAGTCTTGTGCCCACAAGCTAGCTCTTTTACCTACAGTTGTTGGCTGAGCTGGTTGGAAGTGAGTAAACGCAAGACATGGCATGTCTTTGTATTTTAATGCGAATTCTTCTAATTTTTCTAATACATTGACGATTTTCTTTTGTACAAGCTCTAAAGCTTCGTGCATGATAATTAAATCTGTATTGTCACCAACGTAGCAGCTAGTTGCTCCTAAGTGAATGATTCCCTTAGCTTTTGGACATTGTACTCCATACGCATATACGTGTGACATAACATCATGACGTACTTCTTTTTCTCTGGCTTTTGCGACATCGTAGTTGATATCTAAAGCGTGTGCTTTTAATTCTTCGATTTGTTCTTCGGTAATGTCTAATCCAAGTTCTTTTTCTGACTCCGCAAGAGCAATCCAAAGTCTTCTCCATGTCGTAAATTTTTTGTCGTTTGAAAATAATGCCTGCATTTCCTTAGATGCATATCTCTGTGAAAGAGGAGATTGGTAATATTCGTTCATTTGTTCCACCTATTCTAGTTAGTTTTTTCCTAACATAAATATTATATGTGTTTCAATTTTTAAATTCAACTTCAATTGTTGTATAATAAGGGAGTATGGAAAAGGAGTAGTTATGAAAACTTTATCTATATTATCTACAAAGCTTAGTGCCTGGGGGCTACACCTAATTGGTAGGGGTGGATCGATGCCTGGGTCGATTGGCTGTAAAGTCGATGCGAATATATTATCGAAATTAAAATTTAATGGTCCTGTCATTTTGGTTACAGGTACAAATGGAAAAACGAGTACGGCCAATATGATTACAGACTTGTTTGAAAAGGCTGGATATAACGTGATTTCCAATCGTAAGGGAGATAACTTAAAGGCAGGTATTGTCACTACGTTGTTGACTCACGCAAAACTAAATGGTGAAATCAAAGCTAATGCGGTTGTGCTAGAATGTGATGAATTAAATGTGAGACATATTCTTCCATTTATTCCGGTTACAGATTTTGTAGTCAATAATTTCTTTCGTGATCAATTAGATCGTGCTCGTGAAATGGAACAGTTGATTGATTCAATTGAAAAGGTATTGCCTGCATATAGGGGGCGATTGATTTTAAATGCGAATGATCCCAATGTCGTACGACTCAATTTAGTAGCGAAAAACGCTTCATTCTCTTATTTTGGAATGGATGAGAACAAGTATTCGGTTAAAACGACAAAAGAGGCAAGTGAAGGAAAATTTTGTCCTAAGTGTGGGGCAAGACTTGAATACAGTTATTATCAATATTCGCATATTGGTAAATTTCATTGTTCAAAGTGTGATTTTCAAACGCCGGAAATGGACATTTGTTTAAAAGATATTGATTTGGATAAAGAAACATTTTCGAGTGATGGAATACATTATAAATCTCCATATGAAGGAATGTATTCCATGTACAATTGTGCCGTTGTATTGAATGTCGCAAAAAATTATGGTATTTCACAAGATTGTGTTAAGTCTGTATTTAGTCATGCACCTCAGCCTGCGGGAAGAAATGAAACATTCACATCAAAGGAACAGACTTGTATTTTAAACTTGGTTAAAAATCCTACGGGTGCCAACGAAGTTATGAAGGTCATTGAAAAAGATGATTCGGATAAGACAATTGTGATCGTATTGAATGATCGTGAACAGGATGGTACGGATGTGAGTTGGATCTATGATACTTTCTTTGAAAAGATTATGAAGGATAGCACAAAGGAAATTATTTGTACGGGTCTTCGTGCAAATGATATGGCTTTAAGAATCTATTATGGTGGCTATAAAGGTCCTTTAAGTGTCGTCGATACTTTGGACATTGCCGTAAAAGCCGCATTAGCTACAAAGCGTACGACATATGCGATTGCAACATATACAGCATTACTTCCTACGCGTAATGCGATCAAGAAGGAGATGGGTCTATGAAAGTAGTTTGGATGTATCATGATATCATGGATCTTTATGGTGATAAGGGAAATATGATGGTTCTAAAGAAGCGTTGTTTAGATCGTGGTATTCCTTTTGAACTCGATACTTGTGGTATTGGTGAAGAAAAAGATTTAAGTGAATATGATTTGATTTTCTTAGGTGGTGGTGCAGATAAGGAACAAATTAGTTTAATTCCAGATTTATTATCTCGTAAAGAAAATATAACGAAGGCCATAGATGAAAAGACCTTTGTGCTTTTGATTTGTGGTGGTTATCAATTATTTGGTCAATATTATATTGCGGCCAACAATGAGAAGATTTCTGGTTTACAGTTCTATGATTATTATACGGATACGGGAAAAGCTGGTAGTCGTTGTATTGGAAATGTTGTGATTGATGCAAATTTAGATGGTTTAAAAACGCGTATCGTTGGTTTTGAAAATCATGGGGGTCAAACATTAAATGTAACGCATCCTTTAGGAAAAGTTGTAAAGGGTTGTGGAAACAGCTTTAATGCCGGTTATGAAGGATTCTATGATGGAAAGATTCTAGGTACCTATTTGCATGGTCCTTTACTTCCAAAAAATCCTGAGGTGGCTGATTTTGTGATTTCAAAAGCACTACAAAAAAGAAATCCGGATTTTAAATATAGTGATTTAAAGCCATTGGAAGATATGGCATTGACTTATCCCAGTAAGGTAGAACAGTTTTATTTCGTCATGAAGCAAGTAGGAGGAGAAGCCATTTTTTTGGAAAAAGAGGAGAACGTGAATGATTTCATTAAAAAAGCTTATCCTGGAGCCAAACGCATCGCTTCTAATCTGAAGAGTATTACTTGTGCAACATTTAATCCCGATGATTTGGAAGATCCTGCAGAATTGAATGGGACGGATTTGGCTGTCATAGATGGAAAGATTGGGGTTGCGGAGAATGGTGCGGTATGGATAGAGCAGGATGTAAAGCAGCGTGCCATTTATTTTATTGCCGAAAAGTTGGTTATTCTTCTAGATAAGAATAAGATTGTGAACAATATGCATGAAGCATATAAACTGATAGATACAGGCGAATATGGTTTCGGAACCTTTATTTCCGGTCCGTCAAAGACAGCTGATATTGAGCAGGCCTTGGTAATGGGTGCTCATGGGGCACGGGATGTGATGGTAGTGCTGATATAAATATATTGTTTCTTATACATAAAAAGGAGATGAGGCGAAAATTATGGGGCTCATCTCCTTAACGGAACTTAAGTACCGGATAGACGGTAAGTTTGTCTTTTCTAATTTAAATATACGGTATTGAAATATTCACCAAATAACGTTTTGGCTGTTTCCAATTGTTCTAGGGTATTTTCTTTTATTCCGTTCAGTTTGTATTCTTTTCCCATGGCTTCATATTTGTGTACGCCTAATGTATGATAAGGTAGTATTTCTACTCTTTGAATCATGTGATAGTTCTTGAAGTGCTCTCCTAATGCCCGTATGTCTTCCTCAAAGGAACTATAGCCTGGAACTAATACGTAGCGCAACCAAAAAGGTTTTCCGTTTTTTTCAAGCCATTCAGCGGTACGTATGGTTTGTTCGTTGCTACGTTCTGTCAGTTGCCGATGACGCACATTATTAAATTCCTTGATATCTAATAATACGAGGTCTGTCCATTTTAGCAGTTCCTCTACTTCCTCATTCCATATACTGCCGTTGGTATCTATACAGATGTGGATGTTTTGTTCTTTTAACCGCTGGAATAACGGAATCAGTGCTTTTGCTTGCAATGTAGGTTCGCCGCCGCTGAAAGTCACACCTCCTTTTTTACCGAAAAAAGCTTTTTGGCTGACAGCCATATGCACAATTTCGTCTATTGCCGTTTCCGTACTTTCACCTTTGGTGTCAATTGTGTCGGGGTTGGCACAATAGAGACATCGGAAATTGCATCCTTGTAAAAATACGACTAAGCGTAAGCCGGGACCGTCAAACGTCCCCATTGACTCGTAAGAATGTACTCTGATCATAATGGTTTGTCTTTAAACTGGTAAGGGCAGGTTTAAAACCCGCCCCTACGATTAATGTATATGTGATGTTACATTCTTTCGTGGAAAGAACGGCTGATTACTTCCAGCTGATGTTCACGGCTCAATTTGATGAAATTTACGGCATAACCTGATACGCGGATAGTAAGTTGCGGGTATTTTTCAGGATGCTCCATTGCATCTTCCAGCATTTCACGGTTCAGCACATTTACATTCAGGTGGTGTGCCCCTTTGGTGAAATAACCGTCCATCATGGTTATCAGATTCTCTATACGGGTTTCCCGATCCACTCCTAGTGATTTTGGTACGATAGAGAATGTGTTACTGATGCCGTCCTGAGCATCACGATAGCGTAGTTTGGCTACAGAACTCAATGAGGCGATGGCACCGTTCTTATCACGTCCGTGCATCGGGTTGGCACCCGGAGCGAAAGCAACCCCTTTGGCACGACCGTCAGGAGTGGCACCTGTTTTCTTACCGTACATTACATTGGAGGTGATAGTCAGCAGTGACAGGGTAGGACGGGCGTTTTTGTATACCGGATGTTTCTTTAATTCTTCACTGAAGAAATAAACCAAATCTACTCCTAAGTGGTCTACGCGGTCATCATCATTACCGAAGCAAGGATATGTATTTTCAATATCAAAGCCTTCAGTCAAACCTATATCATTACGTTTGGCACGTACCTTGCCGTATTTGATGGCAGACAATGAGTCAATGGCAATGGACAGACCGGCTACGCCATATGCCAGATTGATACGTGGATCGGTATCAATGAATGCCATTTGAGCCTTTTCGTAATAATATTTGTCATGCATATAGTGAATGATATTCATCGCATCATTATACACACGTGCAATCTGCATTAATACTTTCTTATAATTAGACCATACTTCTTCAAAGTTCAGCAAGTCTCCTGTCAATACAGGAATATCTTTCACCATTACAGTTCCTGTATTTTCGCAACGTCCGCCATTGATAGCTAGTAACAGAGCCTTAGCCAGATTACAGCGTGCCCCGAAGAATTGGATTTGTTTGCCGATAGCCTGATAAGACACACAGCAGGCAATGCCATAATCGTCACAGTTACGCACTTCGCGCATCAGCGTATCGTTTTCGTACTGTATGGAAGAAGTGTCGATAGAAACCTGTGCGCAGAATTCTTTGAAACCTTCCGGCAACTCCGGACTCCACAGTACAGTCATATTGGGTTCAGGTGACGGACCCAGATTGTATAGTGTTTGTAAGAAGCGGAAAGAAGTTTTTGTTACTTTGGTGCGTCCGTCGTTGAATCGTCCGCCGATAGATTCGGTCACCCAGGTGGGGTCACCTGCAAAGATGTCATTGTATGATTGCATACGCAGATGGCGGACCATACGTAACTTGATGATAAACTGATCCACTAGCTCCTGAGCGAATGACTCGTCAATTTTACCATGATCCAAATCATATTGAATATAGATATCCAGGAATGAAGAAACGTTGCCCAATGACATAGCTGCTCCATCTTGTTCTTTCACGGCAGCAAGATATGCCATATAAACCCACTGAACCGCTTCTTGTGCATTAGTAGCGGGACGGCTCAAATCGAGTCCGTAATATTCACCCAATATTTTTATTTCTTTCAGTGCTTTAATTTGTTCGGCTACTTCTTCGCGCAGGCGGATACGGGCATCGGTCATCGGACTGGTGATATTGCGCAAATCTTCTTGTTTTGCTTCAATCAGTCGGTCGATACCATACAGTGCCAAACGGCGGTAGTCACCAATAATGCGTCCGCGTGCATAGTTATCGGGCAGACCGGTCAGGAAACCGAGTGAACGGAAAGAGCGGATTTCTTCGGTATAAGCATCAAATACGCCATCATTATGGGTTTTGCGATAATGAGTAAAGATATCCTTTACTTTTTCATCTACTTCCACACCGTTTTCATGGCAGGCTTTTTCTACGACCTTGATACCACCGTAAGGTTTGATGGCACGGCGCAGAAGTTCGTCCGTCTGAAGACCTACAATCAGTTCGTTTTCACGGTCAATGTATCCTGCTTTATGTGAGGTGATAGTAGATACTGTTACATTATCAAGGGAACGAACTCCGTTATTGGCACGTTCTTCTTCTAGTGCCTTGAGGCATTCGTTCCACACTTTTTTAGTTCGCTCTGTGGGGCCTGCCAAGAATGAGGCATCGCCCTCATAAGGGGTAATGTTGGTATATACGAAGTCTGAAACATTAATTTCCTTACTCCACAATCCATCCTTAAAAACTTTGTTCATTTCCATACTGTCATTATTAAGATGATTTAGGGCTGCAAAGGTACTCCTTTTTTGTGAGCTATGCATCACTATTAGTAGGTATAATGCGAATACTTGTGCATTTTTAAGTATAAAGTAGTCAATAAATGAAAAAATGATAAGTACTCTTTTTATTTTAGATTTTTATCGGTTTGACTTAACCGATTGAGAAATAAACTTTTAACGAATTATTTGAGAAATAGAGGTAACGATTTAGCAACTGTGCGAATTTCAGCGTTTTGCGTTGCTATGCTGTCAAATAACTCTTTCATTTGCAAATATAACATCTTTTTTCGAAAGTACGAACTATCTACGGTGATTTTTACGAGTATCATAAAAAGCTATTTCGATTTTTTCTATGAGTTACTAATATCCTAATTTATTATGAAGTTGCATTTTATCTCTTCTGTTTTTATGAATTGTACTTAATAAACACATAATTAAAGTTAGATAATCGGGCAAATATTCTTTTCAAACTAATTAGCTTGTTTTATATAGTTGTCCAATTTCAGCAACCCTCTGTAATATCCTTCAAAAATGGTATGGCTATGTTTTTCTATGTTCAATGAATCATAGTTCAGAACTATCTCCGAACAATTTGAAAATATATCGGCAGCTTTCTTTATTTCGGGGGTGAAAGATTCTTCCATCTTGTCTTTCTTCCCATTTGCCAGATAAATATAAAGTGAACAGTTCTCATGACATTCATCTGCGAAACAGGTAATTCGGTCAATCATCATCCGCTGGCTATACACATAGTTAGGAGAAACAGCTAAAATGCACCGAAATAAATCAGGGTTAACAAGCATAGCATATGTCACGAAAGTTCCTCCTAAAGAATGCCCAGCTAAAAGAATTCGTGAAGAAGTACCATATTTACTCTTTATGAAAGGAATTACTTCGTTTTTCAATGATAATAACAAAGAATCTGCCTTGCCTGGATCATCATATCCGCTCACTGAATCAAAATCGGTATAAGGAGGTGTCAGTTCACTCTGCCTATTAGGATTGGAAACACCAACTATGACACAAGCCACATTGGGATATATCAACTCGAAGGTAGAACAAAACAGATTGAATGTAGGTGGATATTGAGCATCAAATACATAAATGGTCAACAAGGAATCACTTTCTAAAGTAGCGTTTACTCCACTTCGATATACTTGAATTTCACGTGGTTCATTATAATATTTGGAATCATAGATGTATCTGTCTCCCAGTGCCTGCAAAGAATAAAAGTCCGCCTGCGCATTGCTGTTCAAACAGAATGTAATACAGAACAAAGCAAAAGATAAAATCAATTTCATAATCTAAGCAATAATTTTATAGTCCATTTATAACGTGTATTAGTCTTATTTTTTTGGTCGCAAAGATACGAAAAGTACCATTCACAAGCCTTGTATGAACGATACTTTTTGTACTTCAATGTAATAAGGTAATTACAGTTTTATCCTTTTATGTTGTGGCTGCATGGGTCGGCGAATGTTCTGTCTTAACTTCTCGAACTGTTCCTTGAACCACTCGGCAATGGGCTTTCGGTCAATGGCAAGAACTAATCTCGTCCCGTCCGTGGGGTCTTTCACCACTTGAAACCCTGCCTTTTCGGTTGTGAATTTCCGTCCGTGTTTCTCCGAATAGAGTTCCCCTGCATACTCCAACGGCTTTCCCTTGACAGGCGTTGCGGTCTGTTTTTCATCGAACCCAATAAGGCGACAGAGGTTTTCGATACGGAGCATTTCACGGAAAAAGGGAAACCATGCCGCCGCCTTTGCGATTACCGTTTTCAAGAAAGATATTTCCTCCTTGTGCTTCGTTTCCTTGTCCACTATCTCCCTGCGGTGCTTTCGTTCTACTTCCGCCATCTGTCGGCTGTGGTCTGCCTGCATGGTCTGTATTCTGTCTTGCAGGGCTTCGATGGTTTCCTCGTGGTCGGCTACCTCCCTATGCAGGGCGGTGTTCTCCCTTTCCAGCGTCTTGACCTTGTTACTGCCAAAAAGAGAACCGACACTCTCGGCGATGTTGGCAGCTGCGGTGGTTGCCGCCCCTTTCAGCTTCTCGGTCTGTATTTCTTTTTTCGCCCGTCTTAGTTCCTCCCGTGCCGTTTCTTTCTGCTGCTGCAAATCCACCACTTCCGCTTTGAGGTCGTCGGCAAGTTTCTGTATATCCCGATAATACTGCTGTGTGGACTTGTGGCGAGCTTTCGAGCCGTCTATGTCTCTTTGCAGCCCGTATTTCGCCATCGCTTCGGCATAGGTATCTTGGTAGGACTTCAATTTCAGCCGTGTCATAATATCGTCTGCGCACAGCCTCACAGTGTCGGTCGGTTTCTTGCGGTATCGCTTCTTTGTCTGTTCCTCCCTTTTCCTGCGCTTGCGCTCTCCCTTGACGATGGGGATGAGCGTAACGTGTATGTGCGGCGTTTCCTTGTTCCTGTGCAGGTGAGCCGCCACGATGTTCTCCTTTCCGAACGTGTCGGCGAAGTATTTCAGATTGTCAGCGCACCACTCGTCCAAACTCCCCTCTTCCTCTATCCGCTTCATGTCCTCGTGCGTTCCCGATACGTTGATGCGGATTGTCCGTACTTGGTTGCTTCCGATTTTACGTGTCAGTCCCGCTTCTTCCAATCTTCGCTGTATAGCCACCGAACGGCCTTTCACCCCGTCGGGATATTCGATGAGCCTGCGGTTTAGGTGCGTGCGTGTGGGGTCGGCGTTCTTCGGAATGATGAAACGCTCTATATGTGCGGTTGTTCCGCTGTCGCTGCCGTGCGCCTTTTCCATGTGTAAAACTACGAAACCCATATATTCTTCCTTTCCTTTTTGGCTTGTGAAACAATGATTTTTTGTATCTTCGGGGGCGGCAAATGCCGTCCCCGATGGGGTGTGCAGAGGGACTTGCCCCTTGCCTTATTGGGGAATTTTCAGCGATACGGAGTATTGCGGCTCGGAAAATTCCCTAATAAGGCAAGGTATTTTCTACGTAAATACCCTGCGGCGTGCCGTCTGCCTTTCGGCTGTGGCTGTTCCTACCACCTGCTTACCCATATAACCCCACCTTATTTTTTCCCTTTCGGTCGGTGGGTGGCGAGGCGGTCGTTTCCGTTTTCAAAGGCTCTTTTGCATGGGGCGGTCGGATACAAGGTTTTCCCGATAAATACGCTCGCAGCGAAGCGAGAGGAAGATTTATCAGGAAACGGCGCAGTCGCTTGACCTTTTAGCCGACGTAAAGCCCCGTGCTTGCTTTGCCTTTGTAAACGGAAATGATTGCTCCGCTTTCCTCTGAAAAGAGGAATAGAACCTGCAATATATATCACCATAGTGATATGTTTGCATGTTGGTATGTTGATATATCATCATGCTTTCCAACGGCTGTTGGGCTTGCCGTCCGAAACAACCGACACGAATACCGTCGTTTTCTCTTTTCGCCCGTGTATAATCCTTTCCAACAACACTTTGCGGACTTTCGCCGCCCCGAACGATTCGACACGGAAAGCGAGGGCGGCTATCGTTTCGAGGTTGTAAACCTCTACGCTGTATCTGTCCGATATGCGGATAACGCGCTTTATGCCATATACGCTCAAAACTCCGCTTTTGCAAAGAGCCTTTATCCCTGCCCGAACCGTCGGGGCGATAACCCCGAACAGTTCGCAGATTTCCCGCTCGGTCATGGCGGTTGCACCTATATCGCTCGGCAGGGAGATATTGCCCTGCCCGTCCATCGTGATAATGTTCCTTTCTTCTTTCATCGGGATTCTGTTTTTAATTAGATGGCTCGGCAGATATTCTTCTCCATATCCTCTAACTTGTGCGACAAGGTTTCCATGTCTTGGCTTATCTTCTGGGCGGTGATTTTGGCGTAAATCTGGGTGGTCTTTATGTTAGTGTGACCGAGAAGCCTACTGACGGTTTCAATGGGTACGCCGTGCGACAGAAGTACGGTCGTGGCGTTCGTGTGGCGTGCAACATGATAGGTCAAGCGCACCTTGAAACCGCATTGTATACCTATCTCTTTGAGTATTTTGTTGCAACTTCCGTTGCTCGGAACGGGGAAAACATGACCGTCCCTTGCCAGTCCCTTGTACTTCTCGATGATACGCTTGGGAACGTCCAAAAGGCGGATGTTCGATTCGGTGTTGGTTTTCTTTCTTCGGGTGATTATCCAAAGATTGCCGTCGAAGAATGTTTGCAGGCGGTCGGTGGTGAGGTTCTTCACGTCCGAATACGCCAAACCCGTGAACACCGAAAAGACGAACAAGTCCCGTACAAGTTCATGGGTGGCGTTCTTCATGGGTGCGTTCATGAGCGTCTGTATCTCCGTTTGGGTGAGGTAGCCCCTGTCCACGCTTTCGGGAGAGTTGATATATCCGGCAAAGGGATTAAAGGGCAAACGTCCGTCGTTTCTCGCTATCGAAACGATGTGTTTCAACACAATCATATAGCCCCACACGGTATTGGTGCGGCATTTCTTCTCCGTGCGCAAAAAATACTCGAAGTCGTTGATAAACGTAAGGTTGAGTTCCTTTAACGGAATATCCTCACGCTTATAGGTATGGGGCAAAAACTCCCGAATATGGTTGCAGACCGTCCGATAACGGGTAAATGTACCCTGCGCCCTGCTGTGCCCGACTTTCTTCTCAAACTCGGCGTTGTGCTGCTCGAACAGCTTCAGCAAGGTTTCCTGCTTGACGCCGATACCGAGATAGGCGTCTTTGAGTTTGGCGGCGGTAACATAACCGTCCGTCTGCATCAGTTCTTGGTAGCGGCGGTTTACCTCCACACGGATTTTATCTACCGCAAGGTTGATTCTCTGCGCTTCGACGCTCTTGCCCGAAGCACGGTTGTTCTTCACGTCCCACAAGCGTGGGGGAACGTCCATCTTGCAACTGAACTGTTTAATCTCGCCGTCCACCGTGATACGGCACATCAGAGGCAGGTTGCCGTTCGGCTTCTCGCTGCCTTTCTTCACGTAAAATAATACCTTGAATGTACTACGCATAGCTCACTCCTTTTTTGGGTTACAAAATTAGTTATTAGTGAGTTACCGACAGCTATGTAAATCTACGCAAAACGCAGAAACAGAACCTTTTAGCAAGAAATCTGCACCCGTTACGGGAGTAACGAGGTGGTAACTGAACTTCTGCACAGTTTGGCTTCGAGGTGGTATTTCGTTGGCTCTGCCCCATAGAAAAACAAAGCGTAACGAACGCTCTATCAGCTAATTCGCTACGCTTTGCCCAAATTTACTTTTTCGCTATGTGTTTATTTTAGATTTTTCTCGATTGGATTTAACCAATTGATAAATAAACTTTTATCGAATTATTTAAGAAATAGGGATAACAATTTAACAACCCCAGCGAGTTACCCCACCGAAGGCATAGCTCATTTATTACAATCAAATTTCTGAAATGTCTTTTCTTCTTTTACAACCCCTTGCTTTATATGCCTGCATATTGCTCATTGCGCTACTTTTTAGGCAACATTTGTGTACCAAGATAATTGTATGTCACTTCTTGTATGTTATAAGGGAAGACATTATAATAACCGTCTGTTTGTATAATCTCCATGTTCAAAGCTTTTTGACCGTATGCTTTACGGAGTGTTGACCACTCGAAATCGAATGATGTTCCGGGACGCATCACCATGGTACGTTTATCGGGAAGTGATACCGGCTGTTGGAGGATGCGTACATATACATATAGGGTAGCCGTTGGCGGTAAGGTCGCCGAGGTCATTTTACGCATGGTATAGATGCCTTGAGCAATGGATTTGTCACAAGGTAGGGTGGCAAATGACGGAGCATTAGTGAAATGAAAGGCACAAGTTCCCCATAAGCAATAACCTTGTTGAGACAATTCGCTATTCTGCTTGGTTTCCACATTGACACACGTTAAGCCCGAAAGCGGGAAACGCTGTTGATTGATGTCGTAC
>OLZJ01000992.1_pt1 | contig 12854 bp, 16 predicted proteins | sample 1673951 | NCBI WGS metagenome assembly OLZJ01 (sample SAMEA103958135, study PRJEB25191) | human gut metagenome
ACGTTGTATGAGTGTTGATTTTAGCTTTATATCCTAATTTATTTAATGTGTCTTTCTACGAAAGAAACCCTTCTGCATAATACGAATATTCACAGACATACTAACACCTGCTCTCTACCAAAATCATACACTGAAACAAGCGTTTTTTATAGCTAAAACCATTTTTTCTTTTTAAAGTAAATCACTTCTAAAATAATGATCAATATACAGACTCCAATCACAATGAAATATCCATAGGAAGTATCTAATTCTGGCATAGCCTTAAAATTCATGCCATACCATCCAGTAATTAAAGTTAGTGGCATAAAGATGGTTGTCACTATTGTCAAAAATTGCATAATTTGATTCTGACGCATCTCCACTTGTGTTTGATGCATTTCACGAAGCTGAATGGAATACTCTGCCAAACGATCCGTAACATTCGATAAGCGTGTTAGTCTTTTCTCTAGTGTTTCAAAATGTGTATCATTATAAAATTCCTGCAAGTTTTGTACGACTTCAATCATCTGATCATAGTATGAATCAAAAGCACTTATCGTTTTCCTCATTTCAAAGATTTGCGACTCATAATGAGATCCCGTATGCGACATTAACTGATCTTCTATTCTTTCAAGTTTCATTTCTAATTTTTGAAGAAACTCCATATCCTCTTGAATCAATATATTCATCAAATTTAGAATACATTCACTAGGTTTATTCCCTGAAATCTTTTGTTTAAAAATATGTTCAGGATCGCAAACCAAAAAATCACTATCATTTAATTCGATACTAAACATCTTCTTATTCTTAGATTTTGATTTGGAAGGAACCCAAAAAGAACCCGATAACCGCTGATTCTCTTTATGCACTCTACAATAATGAATATGATTTAAACGCTTTTCATTTATTACCTCTATCTTCATAATTTTCCCCCTTTAAAAAAAGAATACACCATATAGGTGCATTCTTGTAGTTATTCAATTGGAATAAATTTATTTTCTTCAATCTGTTTAGGTGCTTCCTTAGGAACAACGATCTTCAATTCACCATTGTCAAAGGATGCCTTAACATCTTCCTGATGAATACCTTCACCAACATAGAAGCTTCTTGAATAAGATCCACTAACACGTTCTTTACGAACAACACGACCTTTTTCATCCTTGTCTTCTGTATTAGAACCATGCGTAGCACTAACCTTCAAATATCCATCCTTCAATTCCATCTGGATATCTTCCTTTTTAACTCCAGGAAGTTCCATGCTCATTTCATAGTTTCCATCTTTTTCCACAATATCTGTCTTCATGACATCACTTGTAGTGTTTCCTGTAAAGAAATCATCAAATAAATCAAACATTGGATAGTACTTCATAAATATCGCCTCCTGATTTCTAGATTATGAAATCTATCTTCAAGTTACGGGATATCTTTTGACTTATCTCTAACTTCAATTCTTATTATAGTCACTTTTTTAGCACTGTCAACACTTAAGTGCTATTTTTTTTATAAAAAATTAGAGTGTGAGAAATCACACTCTATTTACCCATTTCATTCATAGAAATCATTGAGAAACTCAAAGATTCCAATACTTTAATTAAGGCATGTGCCGTATCTAAACTTGTCATACAAGAAATGTTATTTTCTGCAGATACACGACGAATCAAGAATCCATCTTTACTTGTAGAATTATCTTTATTTGACATTGTGTTGATGACAAAGTTTACATGTCCATGACGAATAATATCCAATACCGTTTCATTTCCATTATCCTCATTGACTTTGGCCGCTACATGTACAAATAAGCCATTATCTTCTAAGAATTTAGCTGTACCCTTCGTCGCATAAATACCATATCCAATGTTATAGAAACGTTTTGCGATTTCTAAAGCATCCTGTTTATTATCATCATCAATTGTTAGTAATACACTTCCATGTAAAGGAATATTGATTCCTGAAGCTACTAAAGCTTTGTACAATGCTTTTTCTAAGTTGACATCACTACCCAAAGCCTCACCTGTAGATTTCATTTCAGGTCCTAAGACTGTATCTACACTACGTAATTTCGCAAATGAGAATACTGGTGCTTTGACAAAGACTCTTTCTTTATCTTCAGGATGGTATCCTGGTGTTAAGCCTTGATCTTCAATACTTTCACCTAATACACACTTAGTCGCAATTTGAGACATAGGAACACCTGTAATCTTAGATAAGAATGGTACGGTACGAGAGGAACGTGGGTTTACCTCTAATACATAAACATTATTTTCTTTATCTACAATGAACTGAATGTTGTATAAACCAACAAATTCAAAACCTTCACCAATTCTTGTTCCATAATCAATGATTGTTTCTTTCACCTTCTCATTGATGATCTGTGTAGGATATACACTAATTGAGTCACCAGAGTGAATACCCGCACGCTCGATATGTTCCATTACACCTGGAATATATACGTTCTTTCCATCCGCAATCGCATCGATTTCTAGTTCTTTACCAACAATATATTTATCAACTAAGATTGGTGCATCATGACTGATTTCTTTTACAGCTGTTGCCATATATACTCTTAATTCATCATCATTATGTACAATTTCCATTGCACGACCACCCAATACATAACTTGGACGAACAAGTACTGGATAACCAATCTTATTGGCAATAACGAGTGATTCTTCTACTGTTACTGCAGTTTCACCTTGAGGTTGAGGAATATTCAATTTATGTAACATCGCTTCAAATTCATGACGGTCTTCCGCTAAATCAATAGAGTGTAGTGAAGTACCTAGAATCTTAACACCATGTTCTACCAATGAATCGGCTAAGTTGATTGCGGTTTGACCCCCAAATTGAACAATAACACCTAATGGTTTTTCTAAATCAATTACGTGCATTACATCTTCTGTAGTTAGTGGTTCAAAATACAATTTATCACTAATTGAGAAATCGGTTGATACAGTTTCAGGGTTGTTGTTGATAACGATAGCTTCATAGCCTTCTTCACGCAAAGTCTGTACACAATGTACTGTCGCATAGTCAAACTCAACACCTTGTCCGATACGAATTGGTCCTGAACCTAATACAACGATTTTTTTACGATCTGTACGTTCAGATTCATTTTTATGTTCATAACTTGAATAGAAGTATGGAGTTGCACTCTTAAACTCACCCGCACAAGTATCTACCATCTTATATACTGGCATGATTCCATTTTCTTTACGCAAGTTATATAAGTCGAATTCTTTCATATCCCAATTACGTGCAATGTAGCTATCCGCAAAACCATATTTCTTTAATTTACGTAAAACTTCAACATCTTTGGGATTTTCCATCATTAACTTTTCTAAGCTGATAATTCTTGACAAGTGACACAAGAAGAAATTATCCATCTTCGTTACATTATGAATTGTCTCCATATCATATCCATCGCGAAGCCATTGTGTAACCGCAAAAATTCTTTCATCATCACACTTCTTGATTTTTTCAAGTAATTCTTCTTTCGTTAATCCAGCCAATTCTTTTTTATAGATATGATCCACTTTCATCTCTAAAGAACGAACTGCCTTCAAGAAAGATTCTTCAAAGTTACGTCCAATGGACATAATTTCACCCGTCGCCTTCATTTGTGTTCCTAAATGACGATCCGCATTAGGGAACTTATCAAATGGGAAACGTGCAAACTTAGTTACAATATAGTCTAATGCAGGTTCAAAACATGCATAACTTGTTTTAGTAATTGGGTTAATAATTTCATCTAAACCTAAACCAACCGCTAATTTAGCACTAATCTTCGCAATTGGATATCCTGTTGCCTTACTAGCTAGAGCAGATGAACGAGATACACGAGGATTAACTTCGATAACATAATATTTGAAACTATCTGGATTCAATGCCAACTGAACGTTACATCCACCACAGATCTTCAATGCACGAATGATTTTTAAAGATGCATTACGAAGCATTTGATTTTCACGATCTGTCAAAGTTTGAACTGGCGCAACAACCGTACTGTCTCCAGTATGCACACCTACTGGATCAATATTTTCCATGTTACATACAACAATCGCATTATCTTTGGCATCGCGCATTACTTCATATTCAATTTCTTTATATCCTGCAATACTTTGTTCAATCAAACATTGATGAACTGGACTTGCCTTTAAACCTGAATCACAAATTTCACGAAGTTCAGCCTCATCATCTGCGAAACCTCCACCCGTTCCACCAAGTGTATAAGCTGGACGAACAACTAATGGATATCCTTCGCGTTTTGCGAATTCAACAGCTTCTTCTACTGTATGAACAATCATACTTTCTGGTACTGGCTCATTGATTTCCTGCATTAAAGAACGGAACAATTCACGATCTTCCGCACGGTTGATCGCATGTAAGTCTGTACCTAAAATTTCTACACCAAACTCATCTAAGATTCCATCTTCATGTAATTCTACAACTAGGTTTAATCCTGTTTGACCACCTAATGATCCTAAAATGGCATCGGGTCTTTCTTTATAAATAACTCTTTTTGCGAAATCAACAGTCAAAGGTTCAATATAAACACGGTCTGCGATTGCAGTATCTGTCATGATTGTGGCAGGGTTTGAGTTAATCAAAATAACTTCATATCCTTCTTCACGAAGGGATTGACATGCCTGACTTCCGGCATAATCAAATTCAGCTGCCTGACCAATGATAATTGGACCAGAACCGATCACTAAGATTTTTTTGATATCTGTACGTTTAGGCATTTTTATTCTCCTCCATTAATTCAATAAATTGATCAAACAAGTAACGAGAATCTTCGGGTCCTGCACTTGCTTCTGGATGATATTGCACCGCAAAACATGGGTAATCTTTATGGCGAACACCTTCACAACTCTTATCATTTAATGCTTGGTGTGTCATTTCCAAACGCGTATCCTTCAAACTATCAATATCTACCGCAAAACCATGGTTTTGAGAAGTAATTTCTACTTTACCTGTTGAAAGATTAACTACAGGATGGTTAGCTCCACGGTGTCCAAATTTCAATTTATATGTTTTTGCACCACAAGCCAAAGAAATCAACTGATGACCTAGACAAATTCCAAATACAACCGTTTGAGGAATCAATTCTTTAATCGTTTCAATAGCGACTTTTACATCGGTAGGATCACCAGGACCATTCGACAACATAACTCCATCTGGACGATAAGATAAGATTGTGCTTGCTGGTGTATCATATGGAACAATCACTAAATCACATCCACGTTTTGACAGTTCACGAACAATACCTAATTTTGCCCCAAAATCCATCAATACAACTTTCTTACCACGATTTGGGATCGGGAATACTTTATTTGTCGAAACACGAGCCACTTGATCATGTAAGAAATCAGCGGCTTTTAAACCAGCAACTACCGCATCTACATTGGCATCCACATCAGCCATAACTGCCTTCATCGTACCTACGTTACGAATCTTCATTGTGATTTCACGTGTATCAATATCATAAATACCTGGAATATTTTCACGTTTTAAGAAATCATCTAATGTTTCTGAACATCTGAAATTGCTTGGAAATTCACAATAGTCCTTAACGACAAATCCAAATACACATGGAACCATGCTTTCATTATCATCACGGTTGATTCCATAGTTACCAATCAATGGATATGTCATCATTACAATTTGTCCACAATATGAATTATCTGTCAAAATTTCTTGATAACCCGTCATTGACGTATTAAATACCAATTCACCAATTTGGAAGTTGTCACTACCAAACGCTGTTCCGCGATATACACTTCCATCCTCTAAAATCAAAAGTCTTTCCATAATTTGTCCTTTCTGTTATTTACTCAAAAAAAAGATTAGCAAACAATACATTGCCAATCTTTAAATGGAACTATTAAAAAGTATAGCACTACGAAGAATACTATTCATCTCAACCGCTGACGTTTTTTTCATAAATAAAACTAGGTTCTTGATCATAGATATCCTCCTTTGAAAAAAAATCACTATATTTTCCTGTTTAGTATACTACCACAAATCATAAAAATTTCAACAAGAAAAGTAAAAAAAAGATGTGATATCTCACACCTTATTTTGACATAGTTGCTTCAATTTCCTTATATGTTTCAACAGGGTTTGCACTCTTAGTAATTGAACGACCAACTACGATATAATCACAGCCTTGTTCTTTCGCAAATGCAGGAGTCGCGACACGCTTTTGATCATCTTTAGAATCACTTGCCAAACGAATACCAGGAGTAACTGTTAAGAAGTCTTCTCCACAAGCTTCGTGAATCGCCTTAGCTTCATGTACGGAACATACAACACCATCTAAGCCTGCTTCTTTGGCATTCTTCGCATATTTAATAACACAATCAATCACTTCACCTGGAATTCCTAATTCGTTATTCATAGCTTCTTTAGAAGTACTAGTAAGCTGAGTTACACCGATACACATAGGACGTTTTCCATCTTTAGCACCTTCATTCAAACCATCAATGGCAGCCTTCATCATCGCAATACCACCAGCACAGTGTACATTGACAATATCTACACCTAAGTTCGCTAAGTTTTTCATTCCACCCTTAACTGTGTTTGGAATATCATGCAATTTCAAGTCTAAGAAAATGTGGTGACCCATTTCCTTCACTGTTTTTACCATTTCTAAACCACACGCATATGTTAATTCCATACCAATCTTTACATATACAGGTTCATCAAATTGTTTTAAGAAATCTACAACTTCTTCTTTACTAGAAAAATCTAGTGCTACAATTGTCTTACTCATTATTTAAAACTCCTTCCAACTGCTTCTTCAATATTCTTATATCCATATTTCTCTAATACTTTTGGAAGATCCTCAATGATTTTTGGACATACATAAGGATCCACAAAGTTTTGGGCACCCACTTCAACAGCACTTGCCCCAGCATTTAAGAATTCCAATACATCTTCTGCACAAGTAATTCCACCAACACCAATGATTGGAATATTTACGGCCTGTGCCACTTGATATACCATTCTTAATGCAACTGGCTTAATGGCAGGACCAGAAAGGCCTCCTGTTACATTGGCAAGTAATGGTTTTCCCGTCTTCAAATTGATGCGCATACCCATTAAAGTATTGATCAATACAATACCATCTGCACCGGCTTCTTCAACGGCTTTGGCAATTTCTACAATATCTGTTACGTTTGGTGATAACTTCACATATACAGGTTTTGTAGCGGCTTCCTTACAAATCTTAGTCACATGTGCTGCAAGTTCAGGTTTCGTTCCCAAACCAATACCACCATGTTTTACATTAGGACAAGAAATATTTAATTCGTACGCCTTGATTACTGGCTGATCATTTAGTTTCTTGATAACCTCTACATAATCTTCTTCACATGCACCCGCCACATTGGCCATGATTTCTGTATCATACTGTGCAAGGAATGGAAGTTCATTTTTGATAATTGAATCTACACCCTTATTTTGTAGACCAATCGCATTCAACATTCCCATTGGAGTTTCGGCAATTCTTGGTGTAGGATTTCCAAAACGCTCTTGTGGCGTAGCCGATTTAATGGCAATACCACCTAATACACTCAAATCATATAGTTCGGCATATTCTTTACCAAATCCAAAACATCCACTAGCTGGAATAATTGGATTTTTTAAATTTAATCCAGGTAGTTTTACTGAAATATCCATTATAAAGCCACCTTTCCCATTTCAAATACAGGACCATCCTTACATACACGCAATGAATGTCCTTCTACATCTTTTACAACACATCCCATACAAGCACCTAGACCACATGCCATACGAGCTTCTAATGAAATATAGCCTTCACTATATTGTTCATTGATTGCCTTCAACATAGGTAAAGGTCCACAACTTAACACAAATGGACATGTCACATTGTTTTCTTTGATCGCATCTAATGCTGTACCCTTTGTACCTAATGAACCATCCATGGTTGCGACATATACATCGCATCCTAAAGCCTTAAATTCATCCACATAGAATACGCTACCTGCATCATTTGCACCTAATACTACAGTTACACGTGCATCTTTACTTAAATATTGTTTGGCTGTTTCATATAGTGGTGGTACACCAACACCTCCACCAATCAACAACACTTCTTCTTTATCCTCAATTGGAAAACCATTTCCAAGTGGACCAAAGATATCTAATTTTCCTTCAAGTTCAGTCATTTTTAAAGTACCTTCACCAAGCACCTTGTAGATAATGACTAAAATATCTTCCTTAATTTCACTAATCGAGATGGGTCTTCGCAAATAGAAACCTGGAACTGTGATTTCAATGAATTGACCAGGCTTAGCTATTTTAGCTAAGTCTGTTTTCAATTCCATTTTCCAAATATCTTTTGCGATTTCCACATTCGACAGAATCTTCGCAAATTCCTGCATACTATTTCCCCATTTCATTCATAGAAACCATTGAGAAACTCAATGACTCTAAAACTTTCACTAATGCATTCGCTATATCTAAACTTGTCATACAAGAAATGTTATTTTCTGCAGACACACGACGAATCAAGAATCCATCAGCACTTGTGTTCTTCTTATTAGACATTGTGTTAATGACAAAGTTTACACGTCCATTACGAATAATGTCTAGAACGTTTTTACCATCTTCTGTTTCAATCTTACTAGCACCATGAACATACAATCCTTCAGCTTCAAATAAGTCTGCCGTACCCTTTGTTGCATAGATTCCATATCCAATATTTGCGAAGCGTTTCGCCAATTCTAGTGCTTCTTGTTTATTCTCATCATCAATTGTCATTAATACATTTCCATACTGTTTTTCCATCTACAATGGTTTCCTTTACTTGCGCATTTACGCTCCAACCATTAAATGGCGTATTTTTCCCCATGGATTCAAATGTATCTATGTCGATCAAAGATTCATGTTCTAAATCTACTAAAACCAAATCGGCATTATAGCCCTCTTTAATTTGTCCTATATTCTCTAAGCCAAAACGCTTAGCAGGTGCAGCCGACATCCAATTTACCAATTGAGCCAATGTCCAACGTTTCTGACGGTGAACAAACTCTGTGTATAGTAAGGCAAATGCGCTTTCTAATGAAACAATCCCAAATGGTGCTTTATCCATAGAACGCTTCTTTTCTTCAGAGGTATGTGGTGCATGATCATTGGCAATGCAATCCAATGTTCCGTTTTCCAAGCCTTCAATCAAAGCCATACGGTCTTCATGACTTCTTAAAGGTGGATTCATTTTCCAGTTTGGTCCAGCCACATCTTTATCTTCTAATAATAAGTGGTGTACTGTAACTTCAGCACTTACATTCGAACCTGATTCTTTTGCGTTTTTTAATGCTTCTACACTTTCTTTAGCTGAAATGTGGCAAGCATGATAAGCGTTTCCTATTTCTTTTGTGATTTCTAAATCACGAATCAATTGTGCACTTTCACAAGCACTTGGAATTCCAAGCCAGCCCTTAGATGTCACAACTTCACTGTCATGTACACAAGCCCCTGGTCTACGATAACTCATATCTTCTGTATGAGCTACAATCATGCAGTCATTTTCTTTCGCCTTTTCCATGGCTTCTTTCATGATTTCTGGTGTAGCTACCCCAACACCATCATCACTGAACCAGCGTACACCTAATTCTTTGATACCCTTCATATCCACTACTTCTTTACTTGCCTCTTCTAATGTAATGCAAGCATATGGATATGTATGTACAACAGATTCTTTTTTGATTAATTGTTGATAGTCTTTCATTGTGTCTACATCATCTGGAAAAGGAATGACATTTGGCATCGCAAACACAGAAGTAAATCCTCCATGTGCCGCCGCTAAACTACCTGTATGAATGGTTTCTTTTTCACTGTGTCCAGGTTCTCTAAAATGCACATGTACATCCACTAATCCTGGAATTACAGTTAAGCCTGTGGCATCAATCACTTCACAGTCTTTTGAGATAGAATCATCAATCTGAATGATTTTTCCTTCGTCAATTAAAATATCTTTCTTTTCGAGACGATTGTCAATTAAAACTTGACCATTTTTGATTAAACGCATACTTATTTTTTCTCCTTGAATGGAGCAAAACCAAATCCACGTTTAATAACGGCCTTTCTAACCAACATACCATTGTGCATTTGTTCAAAAATTCTTGATTTTTCAGCTTCCACTAAATCCGTATCGATTTCAACACCACGATTAACAGGAGCTGGATGCATCACGATAGCCTTGTCTTTCATTCTTGCATAACGTTCTTTTGTAAGACCATACTTTTCTAAGTATTCACTATCTGTCATACCGGCCATTCCAGAGCCTCTTTCTTTCTGGATACGAAGCATCATGACAACATCTGCCCATTCAATGGCTTCATCAAAGTCAATTGTTGGATAGCCAGGTCTTTCCCATTCTTTTGGTCCGGCAAAACGAACGGTTGACCCTAATTCTTCTAAAGCTTCTTTATCACTAGCAGCCACTCTTGAATGTAAGATATCTCCACAGATTACTACATTTAAGCCTTCTAGTGTACCAAATTCATTTTGCATAGTTAGTAAATCTAACAAGCATTGTGTTGGATGGTTTCCTGCACCATCTCCAGCATTTAAAATTGGAATATTGATATTTTCCAATTCTTTAAAATACTCATCTTGAGAATGACGGATTACCACCATGTCATACCCAATTGATTCAAATGTCTTTACTGTATCATAAAGAGTTTCTCCCTTTGTGACACTAGATGCTCCTGCCGCAAAATCGGCTACTTGGCATCCTAATTGGTGCTGTGCACTTTCGAATGAGAAATGTGTTCGAGTTGAAGCCTCAAAAAAAAGATTAGCAACCAATGCTTTCTGCATTGGTAATTGCCAATCTTTAAAGGAACTATTAAAAAGTCTAGCATCATCAAGAATGCTATAGATGTCTTCAACTGACAGATCTCTCATGGATAATAACGAATTTTTGTTCATATAATCCTCCTTGTGATCTTAAAAAAATGGATTTAAAAAGTCCCTTTTCAAATCCAATTTCTCTTTCATATATACTACCATAAATCATGGATTTTTCAACAATAAAATTCTTCAATACATCAAAGAACAAACTCTATTTACGACATATATGTTTAAACTATTTTTTGATTGCGATACACTCAATTTCTACCTTAGCATTTTTAGGTAATGCAGCTACTTCAAAGCAGCTTCGAGCAGGATATATACCATCAAAGTATTTCGCATATTCTTCGTTTACTTTCGCGAAATCTTTCATGTCATCCAATAATACAGTTGTCTTAACAATATCATCATATGTTAAGCCTGAAGCTTCTAATAATACACCAATATTTTCAAAGGCTTTCTGAGTTTGTTCAACAACATCTTCACCAACCAAATTTCCTTCTGTATTCACACCTAATTGTCCAGATAAAAATACAAGTCCTTCTGTAGCAATCCCTGCTGAATATGGCCCTAATGCCTTAGGTCCTTTTGTACTACTAATTTGTTGTTTCATTTTGTTTCTCCTAATCCAATAATTCTTTATCAATGATTTGAAAATTTGCTCTATGAATATACAAAGCCTTACCATCAATCATAAGTTTCGTCATTTTTGGTAAATTATCTGGAATCTTCCAATACACCTTATCTCCAGAGTAGGCGGCAATGGGCTGTCCTAATTGGGATTTAATGACTACAATTCTTCCTTTGCCAAACATATTTTTATACTTGTTGATAAAGCGAGCAACAGACGTATTGTCTGATATTTGTCCATGTGTATTTGAATCAATATCTTCTTGTGTGAAATCCACATCCGGTGTTAAGCCTTTTTGTTCAAAAATACAAGTATCTCCACATGATTCTATTTCTTTTCCGTCTACCGTTATCGTAATTACACTTGATAATTCATAGCCACGGACAACACGTCCATCTTCATCATAAGAAGTAGATTCTACCGCATTACCTGTAATACTGATTTTATCCCCACTTGTCTCCATGACTTCACTACCATAATTATCATACGTATAGATCGTATATCCATTACCTACTAAATTGCCCTTGATATCATTCAAAGCTGATTGAAACATGCTACAACCACTCAATAATATACATAGGCATACTACACTTATTCTTTTTATATTCTTATTCATATTTCCCCCGTTTTATAATGAAGCCATTCATAATGAATGACTTAATAATTATTTTATCAACAGTTTTTCAATCGACTCATCACTTACTGAGAAGATGAATGCGATAGCTTTAATTCCAAATTCCTTGTCCATCATTTTTTGATACATTTCAAGCTCCTCCTCTAATTCTTATAAATCCAACCATTCCACATCCATTAATGTCTAGACGACTCTTAATGAAAAGCTTATTTGCTGCATTCCAAGGCCTTTCTCCTGTATAAAATACTAGAATGTGCACCATTGGTAGTCTATCTTTAGCATTGTACATATAAGAAAAGAAGAGATTTTTTCTCTTCATATCAATTACTTAATACTCGTTTTAAATTTTCAACAGATATCGAACAAACCTTGGAAATCTCATTGACACTCATTCCATTCTTTAACATAGTTTTGTACAAAAGAACCTGTCCTAGTTCTACACCCTGTTCAATTCCTTGTTCAATGCCTTGTTTGATTCCTTTTTTTATTCCTTCAGCTTCCCATTCCTTTGACTTTACTTCTAGCCATCTCTTTTCAGCTTCACACATTTCAATATCCTCCTTTTCCTCTAATTCTTCTAAATCCAACCATTCTACATCCATCAATATTTTTACTTCTTTTACACAAATTCTAAACCATTGATTGTTCCTTCATAAATAGACTGATCATAAATACTTCGACATATGTAGAATAGATTATGCACGTCTTCTTCATTAAAATTATATGAAG
>OLZJ01001003.1_pt1 | contig 12764 bp, 10 predicted proteins | sample 1673951 | NCBI WGS metagenome assembly OLZJ01 (sample SAMEA103958135, study PRJEB25191) | human gut metagenome
CGATATGCAGACTGTAGAGCAAAGCCTCGGAAAGGCAAGCGAGGCTTATGCCAGCGCTATGTCTAAATTGCATACCGGCAGAGGCTGCATCGTGTCGAAGGTGGAGAATCTGAAGAAGCTTGGGGCGAAAACCAGTAAAACCTTGCCGTCAGATATGTTGCCGGAATAAAAAGGGGCTGCAAATGTGCAACCCCCTTGTAAATCATTATTTGAAATATATTTCCGACAAGTCGAAGCCTCTTGTGAAGGCGTCTGAGTCCATCCTCTTTTTCCCGGACTGCTGTAAAGAGAGAATCTCTAATTTGCCGTCAGCGCAGTCAACAAAAATCCGGTTCTTCTCGACGCTCACTTTGCCCGGCTTGGTGTCGCTGCATTTCATAGGAAGTGAGGTGGAGAAAATCTTCACGGAATATTCTTTGCCGTCTTTCTCGAAACTGCTCCATGCGGCAGGGTAGGGCGACAAGCCTCGAATCAGGTTGTAGATTGACTCAGCCCCTTTGTTCCAGTCGATGTGGCATGTGTCCTTGAAGATTTTCGGAGCCGGCAATGTGTCTGCCCCGCCGTCAATCAAAGCGTCCTGTGGAATTGTGGTTACGGAGTCGTTGATGATGTCGTCGACTGTCTCGATGACCATCCTTGCGCCAAGCTCCATAAGTCGGTCGTGAATGGCGCCTACGTTGTCAGTGACGGCTATGTCTATTTTTTTCTGCTGGATAATGTCGCCGGTGTCGATTTCGTGCTTGAGGAAGAATGTTGTCACGCCGGTTTCCTTCTCGCCGTTTATCACAGCCCAGTTGATAGGAGCTGCACCACGGTATTTTGGAAGTAGCGAGGCGTGGAGATTGAATGTGCCGAGACGGGGCATTCCCCAAACCACTTCTGGAAGCATTCTGAATGCAATGACGATGAACAGGTCGGCATTTATTTCTTTCAGTTGGCTGACAAACGTCTCGTCTTTCAGTCTCTCCGGTTGGAGAATGCGCAGTCCCTTCTCAAGGGCGTATTTCTTTACGTCCGACTGAATCATGTGGTGGCCTCTGCCGGCTTGCTTGTCGGGCATAGTGACAACGGCAGCCACGTTGTAGCCGCCTTCAACAAGCTTGTCCAAACTTGCTACTGCAAATTCGGGAGTGCCGAAAAAAACTATTTTTAAATCCTTTTTGTCCATTATGTGTAAAAATGTTTAGTCGTCGGAGAAGTGGCGCAGCACCCGACGGTATGAGTTGAATATTTTTGATTTGGACACAAATCCAATGTATTTGCCGTTTTCTACGACAGGCAGGTTCCAAGCGTTTGTCCTGTCGAATGTTTTCATCACATTCTCCATGTTGTCGCCGATTTCAATTTTTGCAGGTGGCATACACATAAATTTGCGCACAAACATACGGTCGTATAACTCGGGGCGGAACATGATGTTGCGGATATCGTTCAGAAGGACGATGCCGAGCAGGTTGCCGTTGTGGTCGGTGACAGGAAACAAGTTTCTGTCTGACTGGGAAATTTTATGCACCATCTCCCTCAACGACATCTCGGGGTGTACCTCGATGAAGTCTTTTTCAATGACGCTGTCCATTTTCAGAAGCGTCAGCACGGCTTTGTCCTTATGGTGTGTGAGCAATTCGCCGCGCTTTGCCAGACGCATTGTATAGATGCTGTATTTCAAGAATATGCGTATAGTGCAGTATGATATTGTCGACACCATCAGCAACGGAAGAAACAGCTGGTAGCCGCCGGTCATCTCGGCGGTGAGGAATATGCCCATCAACGGGGCATGCATTACGCCCGCCATCACTCCTGCCATTCCCATCAGAGCGAAGTTCTTGCACGACAATTCCGCCTCTGGAAAGAACCCGAGAGTGTTTGCGAGATAGGCGAAAAGGAAGCCTGTCATGCAGCCCACATACAATGATGGCGCAAATGTTCCGCCGACGCCGCCTCCGCCGTTTGTGGCGCTTGTGGCAAACACTTTGGTGAGAATAATCAGGAACAGAAACAAAATTACGAACCAAACATTGTTTCTTAGACTGTAGAACACACTGCCGTCAAGCAATGTCGAAGGGTCGCCTTTGAGCAATTCGGTGATGGCTTCGTAGCCTTCTCCGTAGAGCGGAGGAAAGCAGAATATCAGACCGCTGAGGATTACTGATCCGATAGCAAACTTATACCATGGATTGCGCAGCTTCGTAAACATATTCTCAACAGCGCCGATTACCTTTGTGAAGTAAAGCGACGTGAATCCGCAGACAATGCCGAGGATTATTACATACGGGATGTTGTTTGTAAGGAAAGCCTCGCTTTGGTCGAAGCTGAATTCTGGGCTATAGCCGGTGAATATGTATGAGACGGTGGCTGCCGTGATTGACGACACAAGAAGCGGCATAACCGACACTGTGGTGAGGTCGATCATCAGCACCTCTACGGCAAAAAGCATTCCGGCGATAGGCGCTTTGAAGATGCCTGCCACACCGGCTGCCGCGCCGCTGCCCACAAGCATCATCAGAATTTGCGGCGACAGGCGGAAAAGACTGCCGAGATTCGACCCGATTGCGGCTCCGGTATTGACAATCGGACCCTCGGCTCCTACCGAACCGCCGAAGCCGATGGTGATGGAGCTTGCCACGACCGATGAGTATGTGTTGTGCAGCTTCAGCCGGCTTTTGTTCTGTGAAATTGCGTAAAGCACTCTTGTCACACCGTGGGAGATGTTGTCTTTGACGATGTATCTGACATATAGCCCGACAATCAGAATGCCCAGGACGGGATAGACAAGATAGAAGTAGTTGGCTCCGTCGACGTTGAAATGATTTGTCAGCAGCGACGAGATGGTGGCGATGAGGAATTTCAGCAGCAGGGCGGCGAATCCGGATAAGATGCCGATGAAGAATGCGAGAATGAGAAGAAAGGTCTTCTCGTTTATGTGGTCCTCCCGCCATTGCAGCACTCTCATCAATACTGCATTTGCGTTGTCTTTTAATTGCATCGTGTTCAGCATATCTACATTCCTTTTCCTGTCAGTACGGTTCTGACGGTGTATAAAATAATTTTAAAATCAACAAACAGCGACATGTTGTCGAGATAGATGAGGTCGTATTTTGACCGTTCTATCATCTCGTCGACATTCTTTGCATATCCATATTTCACCATGCCCCACGATGTTATGCCGGGGCGAATCTGATAGGTGAGTGTATAGTATGGTGCGCGTTCGATTATCTGCTCTGCAAAAAATTTCCGCTCTGGTCTTGGCCCGACGAGCGACATGTCGCCCTTCAGCACGTTCCAGAACTGCGGTGTCTCGTCAAGGCGGTACTTGCGCAGCGTGTGCCCAATTTTCGTGATGCGCTTGTCTTCTTCGTTCGACAGCATCGGCACTCCTCCGCTTTCTGCGTTTGTGACCATTGTGCGGAATTTGTATATGTGGAAAGGCTTGCCGTTTTTGCCGATCCTTTCCTGTGAATATATGATGCTGCCTTTCGAGTCTTTCTTTATTGCGAATGCTATGGCGGCAAAAACCGGAGCAAGGACTACAAGGGCGGTCGCTGAGATGCAGATGTCGAACATCCGTTTCACATTCTTTTGCCATTCGGGCATATTGCTTTGGGCAATGTTTACAAACGGCTCGCCTATAATGTTGGCGTGACGGATGTTGGACGTGATGATGTCGTAGGTTTCCGGCGCAATCTTTATGGGGATGGCGAGGTGGAAAAGGTTGTTTATCAAGTGCAGGGTCTCGGAGTTTGTGCGGTTGGACGGGGCGATTATGATGCTCTGCACGTCAAGCGCCTTGCACGTCTTGTCCAAATCGGCCATATTGTCGTCGAAAGCGAGAGTCCCGACAACGTGAGCGCCGCTTTCATCTCTTGATTTTGTGATGGTTTCCAGCACTTGCGCGACTGTCGGCTTGTCGCCGATGACGAGAGTGTTGAATCTGATGTCGCCGTTCTTGATGTGGCGTAGTATGTTGTTGGCTATGACTTTTCTCGGAATGTATAAGGCGGTTCCTATGATGAGCCATAGAGAGCATATCAGCTCATAGTTGATGTTGCGCTCTGGAAGATTGTCGTTGATTAGAATCGCGAAGTATACAACCATTGACGCGAAGAACGACGAGACGACAGTGTTGAGAAACACCTGCATCTGGGGCTTTGAAAAAGGCTTGTTGTAAAAACCCGACAGGAGGCAAATGAAAACAATGAGAAAAGGAAATAATATTTGCCCAAGCACGATGTCGTGAAACGACAGATAGGTTGTGAACGCGTCGATTTCGCGCATGGCTCCAAAGTCCTTTGTCAGGCAGTATCTGACAAAGGTGAAAACCAGCCATGATATGTTGACGGCAAGGTAATCGTAAATTATATATCTTAATCTGAATCTTTGCTCACTTTTCACGGGCGCAAAATCTTAATTGTATTGTCGGCTGACAGCATCACCACGCTTGATGGGGCATGCGGGGTCTTGTCGTCTTGCCGGTATTTCACGATGTAGTCTACAGCCGACTTTATTTCGTCGGAAATCTCGTCGAAGAATGCTGGCGAAGGCTCGCCGGCGATATTGGCGGAAGTAGAAACGATTGGCTTGCGGAGCATCTTGCACAATCGCTGTGTAAACACCTCGCGCGACACCCGTATGCCTACGCTGGAGTTGTCGCCAAGAAGTTCCTGCGCAAGGTTCAAGGCATTGTCGTATATTATCGTGATGGGTTTCTCGCTCAGCTCGTTGAGCTGGTAAGCCATCTCGGGAACAGTCTCCACATAATTCTCCACATCTTCCATTTTGCCGACAAGCACAAGCATAGCCTTGTTGCTGGCGCGCTTCTTGATTTTGTACACTTTGTCCACGGCCTCTGCGTTGGTGGCATCGCATCCAATGCCCCAGATGGTGTCGGTCGGGTAAAGTATTACGCCGCCTTTGCGCATGACCTCGACGGCTGTCTTTAAGTCTTCTTCCATAACTACAAAGATAGCACGTTTGGCGGCAATATCAAAAAAAATCAGAAAAAAAATTTCATGGAATTGCAAAAAAATTGAGAACAATCCATGTCGGTGTAAACCGCATTGGTTGATTGCTCTCAAATCTGTCGACGCTTTCCAGAGATAGTCGTCGTTAATATACGCTGAGCAACTCCATGTCGAAGATTAGTGTGGAGCCGCCGGGAATGCCGGGCTGCGACAGTTTGCCGTAAGCCATTTCCGCCGGGATATACACTTCCCATCGGTCGCCTACGTGCATCTGTTGCATTGCGATGCTCCATCCGGTGATGAGGTCGCTGAGCCGTGCTGCAAGCGGAGAACCCCCGCGGCTGCTGTCGAATGTGCGCCCGTTGATTGTGCGTCCGGTGTAGTGTGCGGTGACAACGCTGCGTGCCGACGGCTTGCGTCCGTCTTTGTCGCCCGAGGCGATGACTTTGTAGTAGATGCCTTTGGGCAGGGGGTTCACTCCTGCCTCTTGTGCCTTGTCGGCAAGCCATTGCCGGTTTTTCTCGATGTATTCTCTTTTTGCCATAGTCGGTGCTGTTTTTATTTGAAAATGTGACGTATTGTTTCCAGCGGTTCGTAGAAAATCATGCGCGGACCTGAAAAGCGCATCACCTCGCGCATCTGTCGGCGCATCGACGGCTTGTAGCAGTGCACTGTGCATCGGCGGCACGACGTTTTGCGCTCTCCGAACGGGCAATGTTCCAGCCGCGACTCGGCATAGGCGAGCAGCTGACGGCAGCTGTCGCAAAGCTCGCTGTTGCCTTCCTTCTTGCGGCAGTATAGGCGCACCATCACGCCGACCACGCGTTTCTCTTTTTCGATTCTTGACATATAATTGACGGTAGGGTGGAAACAAAAAAAGAGTCGCTTGAAAAAGCGACTCTTGCTGTGGGTGTTGACGGATTCGAACCGCCGACCCTCTGCTTGTAAGGCAGATGCTCTGAACCAGCTGAGCTAAACACCCTTGCTTCTCAAAAGCGTTGCAAAGGTATGGCGAATTTTTTAATCCTCCAAATTTTTTGGGGATAATTTTTTGGGCAAAAGTTTGCTTGATGACGTATCTATTGGATAATCAGAATGATAATAAACGAAAAAAAATATGCCGTTACGATGCTTGCAGATTGGTGGAAATATAGTAATTTTGCAGAGTTATTGAAAATATCAATCTTAAAAACAAACATAAATGTCTCTCTCATCACTGACAGCCATATCTCCAATCGACGGCCGTTACCGCGGCAAGGTGGAGGTCTTGGAAAATTATTATTCTGAATACGCGTTGATCCGCTATCGCGTAAAAGTTGAAATCGAATATTTTATCGCTCTCTGCAAACTTCCGTTGCCGCAACTTGCAGGTGTTGACCACGCACTCTTCGGAGAGCTGCGCGACATCTACACCAAATTCTCGGTCGACGACGCGCAGCGCGTGAAGGATATCGAAAGCGTAACCAACCACGACGTGAAAGCGGTGGAATATTTCATAAAGGAGCAGTTCGACCGTCTTGGCTTGGCTCAATATAAGGAGTTCATCCATTTCGGACTCACGTCGCAGGACATCAACAACACTTCGGTGCCGATGCTCATCCGCGACTCTCTCCACGAGGCTTACCTGCCTCTGCTCGATGAGATGGTTGGCTTGCTCAACCAGTATGCCGAGGAGTGGAAAGACATTCCAATGCTTGCCAAAACCCATGGACAGCCTGCGTCGCCGACACGCTTGGGCAAGGAAATCCGCGTGTTTGCCTATCGCTTGGAGAAGCAGATAGAGCTGTTGAAGCAGGTGCCGGTGAGCGGCAAGTTTGGTGGCGCTACGGGCAATTTCAACGCCCACCGCGTGGCTTTCCCCGACCGCGACTGGCGTGCGTTTGCCAAGAAATTTCTCAATGAGAGTCTCGGCATCGAGCGTGAGGAGTGGACAACTCAGATTTCAAACTACGACAACCTGGCTGCTCTCTTCGATGCCATGGCGCGCATCAACACGATAATGATCGACCTTGACCGTGACATGTGGCAATATATCTCGATGGAGTATTTCAAACAGAAAATCAAAGCCGGAGAGGTGGGTTCTTCAGCCATGCCTCACAAGGTGAATCCAATCGACTTCGAGAACTCGGAGGGCAACCTCGGTCTGGCCAACGCAATTCTTAACCACCTGGCTGGCAAATTGCCGGTTTCGCGCCTGCAGCGCGACTTGACCGACTCCACTGTGCTGCGCAATGTCGGTGTGCCGTTGGCTCACATGATGATAGCGCTTCACAGCACTCTCAAGGGCTTGCACAAGCTGCTGCTCAATGAAGCAGCCATCAGCCGCGACCTCGACAATATGTGGAATGTGGTTGCCGAGGCAATCCAGACCATCCTTCGCCGCGAAGGATATGAGAAGCCTTACGAAACACTGAAGGCTCTTACCCGAACCAACAGCAAGGTGGACGCCGAAAGCATCGCCAGCTTCATCGACACGCTCAAAGTGAGCGATGCCGTGAAAGAAGAGCTTAAAGCGATTACTCCTCACAACTACACTGGGTTCTAAAGCATTGAAACAGTTGTAGGAAAGCACATAATTAAAAAGAATGTTAAAATTCAGTTTCTGACAAAGCCTTTTTTAATTATGTGCTTTTCCATTTGAAAAAAATGCAGTTACTTTGTCGATGGAATTATAAATTGCAAAATTGATTTAAATCTACAAGTTTTTAAGAATTAAGATTACAAATTAATAGCAAAGATAAAAAAGACGCCGAGAGGCAGTATTTGTATATAAAAAAACAATTGAATTTACTATGGAAGAGAACAAAAAGCCGAAAAGAAGACGCATCGGCGAGTCTCAGGAGATGAATGGCGAGTCAGGACACTTTGAGAAGGTTACTTATAATCCGAAAGCTTCGTTTGTGCCTACTGATTCAGCACAGGGTGCGCCTGTGGAAGGTGGAAGCGACGCAGCGCCACGTCAGGACTATCGCAGACCGAACTACAACAATCAGAACAGCTACAACAGTTATGGCAACAACCGCCAGGGTGGTTACAACAACAACCGTCAAGGCGGATACAACAATTATAACAACCGCCAGGGTGGCTACAACAACCGTCAGGGCGGCTACAACAACAACCGCCAGGGAGGTTACAACAACCGCCAGGGTGGATACAACAATGCCCAGGGTGGATACAACAATGCCCAGGGTGGATATTCCGACCAGCAGCACGACGGCGGATACAACAATTATGACAACCAGCAGGGCGGCTACAACAACAACCGTCAGGGCGGCTACAACAACAACCGCCAGGGCGGCTACAACAACAACCGCCAGGGCGGCTACAACAACAACCGCCAGGGTGGCTATAACAACAACCGCCAGGGCGGCTACAACAACAACCGCCAGGGTGGCTACAACAACAACCGCCAGGGAGGTTACAATAACAACAACCGTCAGGGAGGCTACAACAACAATCGTCCGGGTGCAAGTTTCAACCGCCAGGGCGGACAGCGTTTCACTCCACGTCCAAAACAGATTGTCTACGATGTGCCTGAAGTGGATCCGAACGAGGAAGTACGCTTGAACAAGTTTATGGCGAATGCCGGAATCTGCTCGCGTCGTGAGGCTGACGAGTTGATACAGCAAGGACTTGTGAAGGTGAACGGAAACGTTGTTACCGAACTCGGCTCAAAAATCAAGCGCGACGACGTGGTTGAATACAACGACAAGGTGGTTACGCTCGAAAACAAATGCTATATCCTGCTCAACAAGCCTAAAGACTGTGTCACTACAAGCGACGATCCAGATGGACGTCTCACGGTGATGGACATCGTCAAGAACGCTTGCAAGGAGCGCATCTATCCTGTAGGACGCCTTGACCGCAACACTACTGGCGTGCTTCTGCTCACAAACGACGGCGACTTGGCTTCGAAGCTGACTCACCCGAAATATGTGAAGAAAAAAATCTATCAAGTGTGGACCGACAAAGACATCGCTGAAGACGATATGCAGCAGCTTGCTGACGGCATCGAACTTGAGGACGGACCAATCCACGCAGATGCAATCAGTTATGTCAACGACCACGACAAGAACCAGGCGGGAATCGAAATCCACAGCGGACGCAACCGTATCGTGCGCCGTATGTTTGAGTCGCTCGGCTATCGCGTGACTAAACTTGACCGTGTGTATTTCGCTGGCTTGACAAAGAAGAATCTGCCACGCGGACGCTGGCGTTACCTTACTCAGGAAGAAGTGAACTTCTTGAAACAAGGATCTTTTGAATAGAATTTTAAATCATACAAAATGAAACGTACAAAAATTTCAGAAATATGGGCGCCTGAGTTGATTGGCACAGACGTTTGTGTGAAAGGCTGGGTGCGCACGCGCCGCGGCAACAAGCATGTGCAGTTTGTGGCTCTCAACGACGGCTCTACAATAAAGAACCTTCAGATTGTCTTCGATATGGAGAAATTCTCCGACGAGGATCTGAAACCCATCACAACGGGTGCGAGCATCCACGTAGAAGGCAAACTCGTGGAGTCGCAGGGCAAGGGTCAGACTGCCGAGGTGCAGGCGGAAACGCTTGAAATCTACGGCACTGCCGATCCTGAGACTTATCCTTTACAGAAAAAAGGACACACTCTCGAATTCCTGCGCGAGAAGGCTCATCTGCGTCCGCGCACAAACACTTTCGGCGCGGTGCTCCGCATACGCCACACGTTGGCTTATGCAATCCACAAATTCTTCAACGACCGTGGTTTCTTCTATCTCAACACGCCGCTCATCACATCGAGCGACTGCGAGGGTGCCGGCGCGATGTTTCAAGTGACAACGCTTGACCTCAACGACATCCCTAAGAACGAAGAGGGCAAGGTGGACTATTCTCAGGATTTCTTCGGAAAGCCTGCCAGCCTTACCGTTTCCGGACAGCTTGAGGGCGAGCTTGGAGCAACGGCTCTCGGCGCAATCTATACGTTCGGACCTACGTTCCGCGCCGAGAATTCCAACACTCCGCGCCACTTGTCGGAGTTCTGGATGATTGAGCCTGAGGTTGCGTTCAACGACATCAACGACAATATGGAGTTGGCAGAGGATTTCATCAAATATTGCGTAAGCTATGCTCTCGAGCATGCTGCCGATGATATTGAATTCCTTGCAAAGATGTATGACGAGGATCTTGTTGAGCGACTCAAATCGGTTGTCAACACAGAATTTGTGCGACTCACTTATACTGAGGGCGTGAAAATCCTTGAGGAGTCGGGACATAAGTTTGAATTCCCTGTTTATTGGGGAGCCGACCTTCAGAGCGAGCATGAGCGTTTCCTCGTAGAGGAACATTTCAAGCGCCCTGTAATCCTTACCGACTATCCGAAGGAAATCAAGGCTTTCTATATGAAGCAGAACGAAGACGGCAAGACTGTGCGTGCCATGGACGTGCTGTTCCCGAAAATCGGAGAGATTATCGGTGGTTCGGAGCGTGAGGAAAGCTATGAGAAGCTGAGCCAGCGCATCGAGGAACTCAACATCCCGATGAAGGATATGTGGTGGTATCTTGACACTCGCCGTTTCGGCACTGTGCCTCACTCTGGTTTCGGACTCGGCTTCGAGCGCCTTGTGCTGTTCGTGACTGGTATGACCAATATCCGCGACGTCATTGCGTTCCCACGCACTCCGGGTAACTGCGAGTTCTAATCGCAGGACATGACAAAATAATTTAGGACTGGTTTGAGGCTGAATGGCTGAAAATCAGTCCTGTTTTTTTATAAAACAGACTGAATACTATGGGAAAAAGTAAATTTTTACAAGATTTCAAAGCCTTCGCGATGCGGGGCAACGTGATTGACATGGCTGTCGGTGTGATTATCGGCGGCGCTTTCGGTAAAATTATCTCTTCTGTTGTCGCCGACGTGATTATGCCTCCTCTCGGGCTACTTGTCGGAGGAGTGAATTTCACAGACCTTAAGCTTGAGTTGAAACCTGCGGAGATGGTCGACGGCGTGATGCAGGATGCCGTGACGCTGAACTATGGAAATTTCTTGCAGACGGCGTTCGACTTTATTATCATTGCCTTGTCGATTTTCTTGTTTGTCAAACTTATCGGCAAACTGATGCGCAAAAAGGAGGAGGAGCCTGCCGCACCTCCGGCTCCAAGCAAGGAAGAGCAGCTGCTCACTGAAATCCGCGATTTGCTGAAGAAGCAGAGCGAGAAATAGGTTATTTAAGTTTTTCTTTCAGAAAACGTCCGGTGTAGCTGTCCGGGCATGCCGCGATGTCCTCGGGTGTGCCCGCACACACGATGTGTCCGCCGCCGTTGCCTCCCTCAGGACCCATGTCTATCACGTGGTCGGCACACTTCACCACATCGAGATTGTGCTCGATGATTATGATTGTGTGTCCCTTCTCAATAAGACGGTTGAACGATGCCATCAGAGTGTTGATGTCGTGGAAATGCAGACCCGTGGTAGGCTCGTCGAAGATGAACATCGACGGGCGCTGCTTCTCCTGACTGAGAAAATAAGCCAACTTTATGCGTTGGTTCTCACCGCCCGACAGTGTCGACGACGATTGTCCCATCTTGACGTAGCCCAAACCCACCTGCTGCAGCGGCAACAGGCGTTTCACGATGCGTGTCTCCGTAGTGCCCTTCGACTCGCTGAAAAACTCGATGGCCTGGTTGATGGTCATGTTGAGGATGTCGTAGATGTTCTTGCCGCGGTATTCGATGGCAAGAACCTCGGGCTTGTATCGCTTGCCGTGGCACGACTCGCATTGCAGCGTGATGTCTGCCATAAACTGCATCTCGATGGTGATTGTGCCCTCGCCCTTGCATTCCTCGCAGCGTCCGCCCTCGGCGTTGTAGGAGAAATATCCGGCGTCGAAGCCCATTTGTTTCGCGCCCTGCTGCTCGGCAAACAGCCTACGGATTTCGTCGAAAGCCTTAAGATAGGTCGCCGCATTGCTGCGCGAAGATTTCCCGATGGGGTTCTGGTCTACAAATTCCACGCTGTTGATGAGCGACAGGTCGCCGCGCAGATCGGTGTATGACCCTGTGTTCTCGCAAGCCTCGCCGAAGTGGCGCAGCAGCGCGTTGTAGAGGATGTCGCGCACGAGAGTCGACTTTCCAGAGCCGCTCACGCCGGTCACCACGGTCATCACCTGCAGCGGGAAGCGCACGTCGATGCCCTTGATGTTGTTTTGCGCCGCACCGATAATCTCGATGTAGTTGTGAGTGCGCCGGCGCAGCTGTGGCAGAGGTATTTGCATCTCGCCGGTTAGATATTTTGCCGTCAGGCTGTCGGTGGCTTTGTCGAGCTTGTCGACAGGCCCTTGATACACCACATTGCCGCCTCCGCGTCCAGCCAAAGGTCCGATGTCGATAATCCAGTCGGCGGCACGCATGATTTCCTCGTCGTGCTCCACAACGACCACCGTGTTTCCCAGCTGCTGCAGGCGGCGCAACACGCGGATAAGCCGTTCGGTGTCGCGTGAGTGCAGTCCGATGCTCGGTTCGTCGAGGATGTAGAGCGTGCGGCCCGTTTCGGGTCGCGACAGCTCGGCGGCGAGCATGATGCGCTGGGCCTCGCCGCCCGAGAAGGTCGTCGCGCTCTGGCCAAGCTTGATGTAGCCGAGGCCGACGTCGGCGAGCGCCTGCAGGACGCGCTTGATCTTCGGATAGGCGTCGAAGAACGGGAGCGCCTCGTCGACGGTCATCTCGAGCACGTCGGCGATGTTCCTGCCCTGATAGGTCACCTCAAGCGTCTCCCTGTTGTAGCGGCGTCCATGGCAAACGTCGCAGGGCACGTAGACGTCGGGCAGGAACTGCATC
>OLZJ01001012.1_pt1 | contig 12641 bp, 10 predicted proteins | sample 1673951 | NCBI WGS metagenome assembly OLZJ01 (sample SAMEA103958135, study PRJEB25191) | human gut metagenome
TTTTAGTATATCATGAAACGGTTTGTCAGACCATAAAATTAATTAAATATCAATGCTACAGTATACTAGTATATTCAAATATTTGATGGGAATGTCATATGAACAATTTAAATACGCAAATCCGGCATGGATATATCAGAACTATAACCGCAATTACCATATGCTGATCGGTTCGCCTAATATTAACAGGGAAAAAATAGTTGATATCAATGTGATTACAAACGAATTATTTGGACTTACAGCAGAGGAATTGTTAGCAGTAGAATGGATTATCTGGTGGCTGTGTTCTATTCATCCAGATCCATTAAGCGCACCGGAAGAGTTATATAGAAAAAAAGAAAATAGCATCCTGACAAAGAAAAATCTGGAGCGGGTTATAAGTTATTATTCTGTGACCTATGAACAGGTGAGAAACTCATCATTGCGAAAACAGATTTTCTACAACAAACCATTTGTGATTACGCAAAAGACGAAAGAAACGATTGCAGTCAGTTTCTATTTGGTACAGATGATGATAGCAGATGGATTGTACTGGCTGATTCGGGATTACTATCACAACAATCATTGGGGAACCAAATTTATAATTGCTTTTGGAGAGATGTTTGAGGATTACTTTGAAGAACTGGCAGGTTTATATCTGCCCAAGAATTCATGGCATAAGATTCCAGAGGAAAGAAAAAAGAGTGCTGATTATTATGTTGAAGTGGATGAAGCGGTATTTTTGTTTGAATTAAAATCAGGATTACTTGGACTGGGAGCAAAACAGCAGGTGCCGGATGTTGGGCAGATTGATATATTTTATAACAGGAACATAAAAGAGGCATATGAGCAGTTGAAGGCATCAGAGCAGGAATATAAAGGAGAGAAAACTGTAATAAAGGTTTTTCTTTTGTATGAGAGTATGACCAATACACAGATGATAGTCGGCTCATTGCCGGAAATATTTGAGCAAGATCCAAGATGTTATATTATGACAATAGATGATCTGGAGATGCTTCTGGCAACCTATAAAAAGGATAAAAGCAGATTTGATGATGTTGTGAAAGCACTTGTTGAAAACAAAAGAGGAGGCAACGACTATAAGAGTGTTCTGGAAATATTGAATATATATCAGGCAGTTGGCGATATGCATTTTATTGGAGAAAGAGATTATTTCAATAAAATAGCAGAAAAGCTGAAAAAGGAATTAGGGACAGACCAATAAGGAGGACACCATGCCCAAACTTATCCTACGCTGCAACTACCTCAAAAACTCCCCGCCCGCACACCTTGCTAATTACATCAATTACATCGGCACCCGTGAGGGCGTGGAGAAGGTAGGCAGCACGACATCTTCACTGCCAGCCACCGACCGGCAGAAAAGTCTGATTGAAGATATTCTGGCAAAGATTCCCGATGCGAACCGGATGCATGAGTATCACGATTATATCCAAAGACCAACCAGAGAAAATGCATCGGAGTTTATTACGCAGGCGTTGGAAAATAACCTTGACATCATAGCGAAAAAGAAAAATTATATGGATTATCTGGCAAACAGACCGGGAGTAGAAATCATAGGTACTCACGGTCTGTTTTCAAATGAGGGAGAACCAGTGGTGCTGTCCCGTGTGGCAGAAGAGGTGGCAAATCATCCCGGTGTGATCTGGACGAATGTCATCAGCCTGCGGAGGGAGGATGCCGAGCGGTTAGGCTATGACAGTGCCGCCCAGTGGCAGGCACTGTTGAGGAGCAGGGTGCAGTTGCTGTGTGAGAATTGTAAGATAGACAGCCGGAACCTGAAATGGTATGCGGCATTCCACAATGAATCCCATCATCCCCATGTGCATCTGGTGGTCTATTCTTCTGATCCGTCCGAGGGATACTTGACGGCAAAGGGAATTGATGCCATGCGTTCTGCATACGCACATGATATTTTCCGGCAGGAGTTTCTAAGCATCTATGAGAAGGCAACCGAACAGAGAAACCAGTTAAAAGAGCAGGCAGAAAAAAGTCTGCTTTTTTTGTTGCAGCAAATGCAGGAGGGAGTCTGTCATAATCTCAAGATTGCAGAGCAGATGCAGCTTTTATCCAGACGGTTAAAAAATACCGGAGGGAAAAAGGTATATGGATACTTGAAAGCAGATGTGAAAGCCATCGTAAATGACATTGTAGATGAACTGGCAAAGGAAGAGCGTGTGGCAGAATGCTATCAGGCATGGCTAAAAAGCAGGGAGGAGATACAGCATTACTATAAAGATTCGGAAATAGAGAGGATACCGCTGTCACAGCAGAAGGAGCTAAAGAGCATTAAAAATATGGTCATCCGTGAGGCAGTCCGTTTTGGAGAAGGGTATCTGTATCTGGAAGAAGCGGAAACAGGAATAGAACGGCTGGAAGAGATATCCGAACAGCAGACAGAAAGCCTTGCCGCATTGCAGGGGGAGGACATGCCGGATATCATGCCTGGACAAACGGAGATGGAGGAGCAGGAACCAGACAGGCAGGAAGAAGAGCATGGGGAATCCGTTTCTTATTTTGCCAGATGGACGGACCGGTATAAAGAAGCGAGGGAATATCTCTATGGCACGATGGAGGCAGAACCAGATGAGGAGGCAGCCCATGAGATCATGCTGGAAGAGGCAGAGCGGGGAAATGCGTATGCCATGCACGACATGGGAAAGATTTATGCACAGGGCATTGGATGTGAAGCAGACAAAGAAAAGGCAGATGTGTGGTACCAAAAAGCATTAGCGGCAATGCATTATGTAGAGCAGAAAAAAAGTAACACCTATCTGGAATACCGCATCGGAAAAATGTACCAGTACGGACTTGGTACAGACGAGAATATGGAACAGGCAGCGGAGTGGTTTTCCAAGGCGGTAGCAAAAGAACATAAGTATGCGCTCTATTCCCTTGGCATGCTCTATCTGCAGGGGAAAGGAGTAGAGCAGAATGAGGAAACCGCATATAGTCTGCTGTTCCGGTCTTACAGCAAGGGAAATCCCTATGCGGCGTATGAACTTGGAAAACTGTATGAGACAGGATGCGGAACAGAGAAAAATCAGGAAAAGTCGGAAAATTGTTATCGTGCTGCTTTTCTAGGTTTTCTGAATCTGGAGAAAAAATCAAAGGATGATACGCTCTGGTATCGTATTGGCTGCATGTATCTGCATGGGATAGGGACAGAGGCAGACGAAACGAAAGCCGAACATTATCTGACAAAAGCATCTGATTATGGCAACACCCATGCCTCCTATCAGCTTGCCAGACTCTATATCAGACAGGAGAGCCAAAAGTTAAGCGGGGAGTCTGGGACAGCACCGGATTACGCAAAGATTGCAAAAGCGGTAAAGTGGCTGGAAGAATCAGCCGCACAGGAAAATCCGTTTGCGGATTATGCACTGGGACGCTTGTACAGGGAAGGCACACTGGTGGCGGCAGACATGGAAAAAGCAGTGTTCCACCTGAAACGTGCCGCAGATGCCGGAAACAGCTATGCACAGTATCAGCTTGGAAAAATATATCTGGAAGAGGACAACAAAAACATTCCAGCAGCCATACAGTATCTGACACTGGCTGCGAAACAGAAAAATGAATTTGCAGCATACAGGTTAGGGAAACTTTATCTTGCCGGAGAAGAACTGCCAAAGAACACAGAGCTGGCACTGCATTATCTGAAGATGGCGGCAGACACCGGAAACCAGTATGCACAATATACCCTTGGTAAAGTGTATCTGATCGGAAAGGATGTCCAGCAGGACAAGGAACTGGCATACGACTATTTTTTAAAATCCGCAGAGCAGGGAAACATTTATGCAGCGTATTTTTTAGAACACTGGAATGACATGCCACACCCCGATCTGCTCTTAATGGCAACAAGGCTCATGCGGCATCTGGAACATATCATCGAAGAGAATGTGGCTGGAAGGAAGAGCGGAGGCCACAGGCAGGGGATTGACAGAAAACTGGCACGAAAAATCCGGCAGAAGAAGATTGCACAGGGACATGCCGTGGATGACCATGAGGACATGGTACAGACACAGTGATCACAGGAGGAGAAGTAGAAATGATGAGAGGAGGTACGATTGGGAGATTTTATTTACTTTACAGAGGAACAGAAGGAGCGAGCCAATGCGGTACATATTGCGGACATCCTTCGCCGGGAGCATGAGGAAGTGGAGCGTTCCGGGAATGAATGGCGTTGGAAACGGCACAGGAGTGTGACTTTTCGGGGGAGCAGTTGGTACCGCCACAGCAGACAGGTCGGAAGTCATGCCATTGATTTCATGCAGGAGTTCTTCGGGATGTCCTACCCGGAGGCGGTGAGCTATCTGCTGGACGGAGAACAGGGACAGCTTATTGAACGGGGAAAAAGGCAGGAGACAAAAAGAAAACCGATAAAAGCCGGGAAGGGACGGCAGGCTGTAGAAAAAGAACAGACAGAGGAAAGAAAAGAACAGAAAGAGCCAAAGGAACTGAAACTGCCGGAGAAAAATCCGACCATGAAGAGAGTCTATGCATATCTTCTGCAGAAACGTCATATTGACAGGGAAATCCTCTCGTACTTTGCAAAGGCAGGAACCATATATGAATCTGCGGAGCATCACAACATTGTGTTTGCCGGACTGGACAGCGAGGGGAAAATCCGGCATATCCATGTGAAGGGGAGCTGTTCTGACGGCAGGAGCTTCCGGCTGAATCAGGAAGGCTCGGAAGTTGCCTACGGATTTGGATACAGGGGAACCGGGAACAGACTGTATGTGTTTGAGGCACCCATTGACCTGTTATCATTTCTGTCCTTGTATCCAGAGAACTGGCAGGGGAACAGTTATATCACCTTAAACGGTGTGGCAGAGCATGCCATGCTGCAGGCATTGAAAGACAATCCCAGACTGGATACGGTTGTGCTGTGCCTTGACCATGATCCGGCAGGCATAGAGGCGTGCGGCAGACTGGCAGAGATTCTGGTACGCAATGGATATGGTGCGGTAAAGAGGTTACAGTCAGCCTGCAAAGACTGGAATGAGGATTTAAAAGGCAGATATGGTGAGGAAACAATTCCGGCACAGGAGCATCCGAGAGTCATGGAATGCAGGGCATGGACAGAGGTGCTGAAAGAAGTGACGGAATCCATCAACATCAAGTATGCCAACAGAAGTTATATCTGCCGTTATTATCAGGATATTTATAATGAACTGAAAAAGGGCAGGAGCAGGGAACAGCTTACGGATGCCTTTGACGGACCGGGGATGCTTCTGACCGGAGTGCTTGTGCGGTGCATGGAAAAAGAGGGGATCGCACTTGGCAGGGAAACCAGTGCAGGGCAGATACTGGAGAATCTGTCAAAGCGTTATCTGCCGCATAAAGACAAGGGAAACTTCAACACCCGCATCCGGCAGATGCAGGCAGCCTTTGAAGAAACACTGGAGGTGTTCGATACAAAAGACTTAGAACAAAAAGAAGATCAGGAACTGCTTGCCAGAAAATGTATGAGCCTTGCGATGGAATGCATCCGGGCTCATATTTTTGTTGCCATTGACCGCGGGGAAGAGCAGATGAAGCCGGCAAAACAGAATGTGAAGGAACAGAAAGTGGAACATCAGGAGGGAGGAATGATGCTATGCAGCCAGTCGTGATGCTGGTGATCGCAGGAGTGGCAATGTTTTCCGTGATTGGAGGCGTGTCACTTCTGTCGCACTATTATACATTAAACGGAATCAAGAGCAGGACTGTCGGGGACGGCCAGCATGGAACGGCGAGATTTGCCACGAAAAAAGAAATTGCAGAAACCTATGTGCAGGTGCCCTATGAACCGGAGCTGTGGCGCAGGGGTGAGAACCTGCCGACTGCACAGGGACTGGTACTCGGCAGCATGGAACGGGTAGGAAAACTATATGCACTGGTGGATACCGGGGATGTGCATTGCCTGATGATCGGGGCAGCAGGAGTCGGAAAGACCGCACACTTTCTGTATCCCAACATCGAATACGCCTGTGCCTGTGGAATGAGTTTCCTGACCACGGATACAAAGGGAGACTTATACCGCAACTATGCAGGCATTGCAAAAAAATACTATGGCTACCATACGGCAGTCATCGATCTTCGTAATCCGACCAGAAGCGATGGTGACAATATGCTCCATCTGGTCAACAAATACATGGATGAGTATCTTGCAGACCATACGAACCTGAGTGCCAAGGCAAAAGCGGAAAAGTATGCAAAGATTACGGCAAAGACCATTATCTCCTCCGGTGGTACGGACAGTTCGAGCTATGGACAGAATGCATTTTTCTATGATGCGGCAGAAGGCGTGCTGACGGCAGCCATTCTGCTCATTGCGGAATTCTGCCCGGATGGAAAGAGGCATATCATCAGCGTGTTCAAACTGATACAGGATTTACTTGCACCATCTAAAGTGAAAGGGAAAAACCAGTTCCAGCTACTTCTGGCAAAACTCCCGGATACCCACAAGGCGAAATGGTTTGCAGGGGCAGCCTTAAATACGGCAGAGCAGTCCATGCAGTCGGTTCTCTCCACAGCGTTGTCCAGACTGAATGCTTTTCTGGATTCCGAGCTGGAGCAGATACTCTGTTTTGATACCGCCATCGATGCAGAGCTTTTCTGCAAAAAAAAGACGGCGGTGTTTCTGGTCATGCCGGAGGAGGACAATACCAAGTATTTTATTATTTCTCTGATTTTACAGCAGCTCTACCGGGAAATTCTCGTGGTGGCAGACGAGAACGGAGGGAAACTGAACAACCGTGTAGTTTTCTATTGGGATGAGGTCGGAACGATTCCGAAGATTGAAAGCGCAGAGATGATGTTCTCAGCGTCCCGATCCAGAAGGGTGAGTATCGTACCCATGATCCAGTCCTTTGCCCAGCTTAATAAGAATTATGGGAAAGAGGGTGCAGAAATCATTATCGATAACTGTCAGGATACCATCTTCGGTGGGTTCGCACCGAACTCGGAGTCAGCGGAAGTGCTCTCCAAGAGCCTGGGCAGCAAAACTGTCATGTCCGGTTCCATCAGCCGGGGAAAGAATGATCCGAGCCAGTCCCTTCAGATGATCCAAAGACCACTCATGACAGCGGATGAATTGAAGTCACTGCCAAAAGGAAACTTTATCGTATCAAAGACCGGGACTCACCCTATGCGGACAAAACTGAAACTGTTCTTAAAATGGGGCATCACATTTGAAGAACCTTATGAGAGCGAAGAAAAATCTGCAAGAAAGGTAGCATACGCAGACAAGCAGGAGATTGAAGAGGAGATCATACGGAGATATATGTGCTGCATGGAAGAACCAGACGAGACACCTGCAGAAACGGCAAGGACAGGAGGGATGCAGCAGACATCGCTGACGGACACCATGAAAAAGATGCGGCAGACCTTACGGACGGAAGATTAGGAGGCAGGGTGACTAGGAAAGAAATTTATGAAACAGAGCTGCCACACAGGGCGGTGGCGGTCTATCTGTATCTGGAGACTCGTGCGGACAGGGAGAGGACATGCTATCCGGCAATCGGTACCATTGCCAGAGAGCTGCACCTGTCTGTAAGTACGGTCAAGCGTGCAATCCGCGATCTGGAGTGTGCAGGATTTATACAGAAAAAGCAGAGATGGCGTGAAAATGGAGGAAAGAGCAGCCTGCTCTATGAAATCATAAAATAGGCACAAAGGGATTACTGCGCCGGTCAGGTGAACTATGGTATGGTTCACTGTGGTCTGTGCAGGGAACTTTTCACTTTAAGGGGAAGAACAGAGAAAAGAAAATACAGTTGGCGATATGAAACATCAATATATTTTTTCGGAAAAAAACTAAGAATTGAAGTATTACCAGATGGATTATGCGGGGACTCATAATTTTATTTTCTAATCGTATTTCGTGCGGAAAAATCGTATTTCGTGATTTATATATTGTGCAAAACAGTAAAATAAAAAATAATGAATATGCAAGTTTAGAGTACTCATAGAAAAGAGGAAATAAGGTAACGAATGGTGGCATACTGAAGCTGATAGTGTTTATTTGAGGAGAGTGGTAATATGGTAGCAAAAAAAATGGAAAGAGTGCTTTTAATAATGTGGTTTGTTAGTTTAGTTTTTGTGTGCATTATAGGTTATAGGGAAATAATCAATGCTGTACCATATGGTTTGGAAATGGCTTCAAAAATTGTAAGTGAAAACAATGGGATGGATGGAACCTTATATCAAAAAATCCTAACGGAAGCAATTCATTGTTATCAGATAGTAGGTGCATTATTGGTTATGTTAGGTGGTTTTGGAATAATTAAATCGGTATGCGCAATAAAAGAAAAACATAGATAATTGAGAAAATGTGCTGTCAATTTGATGGCACATTTTCTGTGTGATAATACAATTGATATTGATGTTTTGGACACTTCAATGAAAGATTTTAATTAAATTAAAACAGGTAGAAAATAAAAATTAGAAATGTTCGATATATAATTAAGAAAGAAGGTGAGTGTTATGCTGGAAATTGTTGTCTGTGATGACGATATGGCAGATCTTGAGTGTGCAGTGACTATGCTGCATAAGATTTTTACAAGTCAAAAGATTGCTTATCATATTGAGCAATTTGCGTCTGCAAATCAAATGCTTGAAAATATCAGCAACATTGATATCGGAATTTTAGATATTTCGATGGAAGAACTGAATGGTATTAAACTGGGGAGAAAATTAAAGGAAAAATTTCCGGATGTGAAATTAGTGTATATTACGAGTTATGAAGAATATTGTATGCAGGTCATTAACGAAGTTCACGCATTTTCATTTCTATGTAAGCCATTGGAATATGATAAATTGAAACTCAGGGACATTTTATATTTTGAATACATAAAAAGATCAAGAAAAGTACTGATAGCGTTGTCTGATATCACATATGAGTATGACTGCATTTTTGAAAAACTGGTTGAGGAACTGCAGCCCTATGATTTTGTTGTGAATTGCAGAGGAAATCTGGTTAATTTAAGGCATATTGAAAAAATAAAGGGTTTTATTATTTATATGGATAATGGAAAAGAACTCCAGATTGCGCAAAAGAGAAGCAGCGATTTTAGAGAAGAAGTAAATAAATTTTTGCAGAAAAATTCATAGGAGAAACGATGAATACGATTTTACTGATATTATGTAATGCTCTTTCCTGTTTTATCATAAGTACCATACTGTTCCAGTTTATGAATGGAAAGTATAAAAAGAGTAGTCAAAGTAGATATGTATATATTGTGATCGAGACTGTTACAGTGATTTTTACAACCTGTATCAATATGCTCAATCATTCCATATTAAATTTGGTGGTCTGGGGCGTGTTGACGGGGATAATAGCATATGCTCTGTATTATGAGGATATGGATAAACCGTTAAGACGTATCATTGAATGTGAGGCATTGGTATTTTGCATGTCTGTTTGTGAATCATTAGGAGTGATTCTTTTACAATGTATTTTGCAGGCAGCAGATATAAAAAATGTGAATGAAACGATGCTTTACTGCCTTGAGGTAACATTTTCAAAAGTAATACTTATTTTTTTGTATTATACATTCATAAACAGGTTTGTGAAAAAGAGCGATATTCCTTATGCAAAGACAAGGTACATCATGTATGGAATTATACTCCTATACAATCTGATTAACATGGGTGTAATTGTAGAGAATTTTAAAAATGGAGAAGAAAATTATTTATGTGCAGTCAATATGGGGTGTATTGTTCTGGCAGATCTATACCTTTTATATTTTGTTAAAATGGCAGATGAAAAGAACTATTATGAAAAGCAGCTCATCGCTTTAGAGCAACAGGCAAAGGTACAATACGAATACTATTTGACGCAGACAAAAAAATATGATCAAACCGTCCACATATTACATGATGTAAATAAGCATATTAAAGCAATCGAAGGATTATATGGTGCAGAGCAGGGGAATACGGCAGGAGAATATGCAGCGGAAATCAGAGAACTGTTAAAGCCGCTCATTCCGGTTCAATACACAGAAAATCCGATCTTGAACATTCTTCTTACCGATAAAGAATCCGTTATGAGGGAAAAAGGTATTTCAGTAACCATAAAGGTGGATAATGTGAATCTGAATTTCCTTGCACCAATCGACATTACAACTATTTTTGGAAATTTATTAGATAATGCGATTGAGGCAGCAGAGAAGCTGGAAGGAGAGAAATATATTTCGATTAAGATTGGCTCATACCATAAAATGATAGCTGCCAGCATCGAAAATAACTGCGGAGAGGTAAAGTGGAAAAATGGTTTTCCGGTATCAGCGAAAGGAAAAGGCGGTGGAATAGGACTGCTGAATGTTCAGAGCAGTGTAAAAAAATATGATGGAAATTTAATATTGAAAAGTGATGGAAATAAATTTATTGCTGAGTTATTCCTCAATTCATAAAAAGTCTTACTTCGTGCAAAAAAATCGTACTTGGTGCAGAAAAGGTAAAATATTAGAAGTGGGTTGTCGATAGAAAAAGAAAAATAAAGCGGATGATAGATATAAAAAAGTTAATGATGGGAGGTTTCGATTATGTCAAGAATTACGGACTACGGTTTTTTATTTCAAACGACATTTGGAACATCAAAAATAAATTTGGTCAATAATATTCAGTTGTCCAAAATGAACAGCAGTTCTGTACAAAAACAATTAAAAGCAGCAGGGATTGACACAAACAGTAAAAAGTATAAAGCAGCACTGAGTGAGATGATGAAGAATGGAAACGGTGCAATGTTTACAAATGTTCAGGCAATTAAGAACCTGATGAGCCAGTATGACAAAAACGGAGACTGGATTGATCCGAATACCGGATTAACAGGACTTGCTGTAACGGATGAGAACAGAAACAGTTATAAACATATCATTTCTATTCCAGAGAGCAGCCGGGAAGAAATGTTTGAACTGGCAAAGAAAGAATTCTTAAATGAAAACGGTACTTTAAATGGTGATACTACCAAAAGGGAGAGTGTATATAACAATTTATACAGAAAAATGGATAAGGATGACCGCTTATCAGCAGGCTGGACAATGGAACAATATGAACATCAATACAGACAGGCATTTGCAGAAGCTGCAAAAGCCGCAGATCCTACATGGAGAGCTGGTAAACCAATACCGGCTGGCGCATTGGATGGCATTACGAGAGAGTATGTTGAGAGTGGCAGGAAGTCAGTAGATATAAAGTTATAGATAGATTTATTTGTGAGCCACGAGGTGAAACTAAGATAATGGGTTTTAAGGAGGAAAAATAGGATATGAAAATATCTAATTACATGAATAATACGAATTCAATAATGGAAAAAAATACTGATAAAGTACAGAAAGGAAATAGTCAGACAAACGAAAAACATACAGTGGGGCAATCAGTGAAGCTTTCGATTTCTAATGAGGGATTGGAGTATTATCGTAATCGTATACAGCAGAGTGGACAGGAAAAATATGATGATGTGGTTCAAAGAAAGGAACTGTTAGCGAGTAAAAAAATCAGTGATATTGATTATAGTTATGAAATTCAAAAGAAGGCAGCACAGCAGAATCAAAATGTTGATACAGGAAAAAGTGCCTTAAATATTACTGACAAGGCAAATAATTATGTTAAAGCATACGCAGAATTATATGATGAAATTGTGAAGGGCTATGAAAATGGAACCAGAGAAATATATGTAGCTGATGAAAATGGACCTCGTAAGCTTACAAAGGATGAAGAGTTAAGCAATTTAGATGCTGCATATAAAAAAACAGTGGATGACTTTGTGACAATGGAGACAACCAATCAGCATGCCCGTGGAATTATTGGTGAAGAAATGAATAAAATTTCAAAAATTACCACAAGGTCAACTTTGGCATCGGCTTACATTGAGGAGCAAAAAACCAGGGGGAAGGACGAAATCCCAGAAAATTTAACTGAGAAAATGTATGGTGCAATTACCTCATTTAAGGAGAAATATACAATGATTCAGCCTAATAGAGAGCAGTTATTGATGAGCATTAAGATTTGATGATGTTAGTACTATGATTTACAAATAAAAATAGTAATTACATATCATATTGAGGCTGAGAGAAATTAAATATCCAAGTCGTTCAATATAATAGAAATTATTTTAAGTTTCAATAACAGGGAGGTAGGATTATGGCAATTACAGGTATCAATAACAGCAGTTGCACATCGTATTATGCTTCAAATTACAAGAATACTGTTAAAAAAACAGATAGTGAAAAGGATAGTACAAATACAAAAGACGGCAACGTGACAACAAGTACAGTTGAATTAAAAACATCACGTCCCGGTGTGACAAAAACAGAGCAGATTAAGACGGGGTATAGCAATGTAAATGATTATTCAAAATACTTGCAAGGAAAATACCATTATATGAATACGGGAACGACTTCAATGCAAGGGGTTCCGACAACAGTATCCGTTTCAAGTGCATTTTTACAGAAGTGTATGAATGATCCAGAAAAAGCAAAGTATCTGGAGGAAAACTTAGCAGCCATTCCAGATTGTGCAAAAAGTGCGGTGAATGGATGTTTGGGCACTTTGACAAATCTGAGTTATAAGGTTGATGAAAACGGAAATATTTCGGTGGCAATATCTGGTACAAATGATCCAGATGGGAAAATAGCGAAAGAGAATGCTGAACGAAA